>Ga0233380_1000301_pt1 | contig 27514 bp, 28 predicted proteins | sample ElkDunMinimDraft_9_FD_191541 | JGI IMG/M metagenome (GOLD analysis project Ga0233380, IMG submission 191541) | Fecal eukaryotic communites from dung pellets of Tule Elk in California, USA - Elk Dung F36 | ecosystem: Host-associated > Mammals > Digestive system > Large intestine > Fecal | place... | reverse complement strand
CGGACCGTGGATCTGAGCGCCTGGGACTCGCAGTTCGTCCCGGTCAGCGAACTGACGCCGGACCATCGCTACTTCGCTTATCAGCGCACCGTGAATGCCGGCGGGGCGCCCTCTGAATTGGTGATCGACAAGCATCGTGAGGAATTCGGCGGAGAATACCGCTTTGCCACCGAAGGTGCGCACCCCGTCGATGCCTTACGCGAAGAGGGGCCGCATGAAACGTTCTCCTACCACCAGGCAACCGTCATCGAGTTCGAGGAGGCGTGACCATGGGCGAGATCAAGAACACCTTCGACAAGCTCGCCGATACGGTTGGCGGCGCTGCCGGCAAGATGAAGGCGAGCGGCACCACGCATGCGGACACCTTCGTCGCAGAGGCGGCGATCGGCAATCTCTACGAGATCGCAGCATCAAGCATCGCGCTCACCCGCTCAGCCTCGCCTGAACTTCAGGCCTTCGCGCGCAGGATGATCGAGGATCACACGACAGCCACGCATCAGATGGAGTCCGCGCTGGAGACCAACGAAACCCGCGGCGTCGCCCCGCCGGAGAAGGGACTGGATGCCCGCCGCCAATCCATGGTGAAGCACTTGAAGGAGGCGCCGGACGACGCCTTTGACGAGACCTTCCTCGATCAGCAGGTCCTTGCACACGAGGAAACCGTCTCGCTGATGCGCAGCTATCGCGATGAGGGGGACAACCCGCAGCTTCGCTCAGTCGCGGCCGGGGCCTTGCCTGTGTTTCATCGCCATCTCGATCATGTGAAGCAGCTTCGCCGCGCCCTCGCCTGAAGCTGCGGAAAGGCCAGGGATCGGCCCTGCATGTCGGGGCCGATCCTTGCTTTCACAGGGACTGCGCGCAGCCTGCTCAATCTGCCTTGAGCCGATACCCCACGCCGAGTTCGTTGGCGATGACGCTTCCGATCGGGCCTGGTGCCTCGATCTTCTGGCGCAAGTTGCGGATCACAATCCGAAGGTATTCGACGCGCGGGTCGTCGTCTCCGCCCCAGGCGGAGGCGATGATCCGCTCGTGCGTCACCACCCGCCCGACATGCTTGGCGAGAACGGCCAGGACGTCATATTCCTTTCGCGTGAGGTGCAGTTCCTCCCCGGCGCGGGACACGATGCGGCGGTCGAGATCGATGATGAGATCGCCCTTGAGGATGACCTTCGGCGCCGCCTTGGTCATGCCGCGATGGCGCAGCGCGACCCGCAGCCGGGCGAGAAGCTCCTCGGTGTCGAAGGGCTTGGTAACGTAGTCGTCTGCCCCAAGGTCCAGCGCGGTGACCTTCTCCTCAGTCGCCTCCCGCGCCGACACGACAAGGAGGACGCCTATGTCGTCCTTCCGCAGCAGCGGGATCAGGCTGAGGCCATCCCGGTCTGGCAAGCCCAGATCGAGGAGAATGGCATCCGGCTGCTGCGCTCCGGCCTGGGCGAGCGCCTCCCGGCCGTTGACGGCTTCGATGACCGTGTAACCCGCGCGCTCCAGAGTGTTTCGCAGCAGCCGGCGAATGGCGCCGTCGTCATCGATGACCAGGATCTTAGCAGACATCTGGCTCAGATGCTTTCCGGAGCGATATCGCGCACTATGAGAGGCCTCGGAAAGACGAGCGCGAAGGCGGCGCCACTGCCGTCTTCCCGCTGGGATGCTTCCACTGACATGCCCATGGCCTCTGCGAAGGCCTTGACGATGGCAAGGCCCAGTCCGGCCCCCCCTGGCACGCGGTCCGATCCTTCCAGGCGCCGGAACGTCTCGAACACTTCCGCCTCACGACCCTGAGGCAGCCCGGGACCCCTGTCCAGAACGGCCAAGCGAATGTGGTCGAAGCGATGGCGCCCCTCGATCACGATTTCAGTGCCAGGACTAGCGTAGCGTCCGGCGTTGTCGAGCAGGTTCAAGAGGCAGTGATGAAGCAGTTGCGGGTCAGCGCGGATGAGCGGCAGATCGGGCGGCACGTCCAGGCGCAGCGGATGCCCTTCCAGGGCCCGGCGCGCATCGTGCGCAGCACTCGTCACGGCATCGGAAAGATCGATTGCCTCGATGTTGAGTTTCAGCGCTCCAGCCTCGACGCGCGCCATGTCCAGCAGGTTGGACACGAAGCGGTTGAGGCGCGCCGATTCCGCCTTGATGATGGCAGTGAGTTCGGGCGTCGCACCGTGGTCCAACTGGTCGGCGGCGGCGATCACGGCGGTCAGCGGCGTGCGCAGGTCGTGGCTCACGGAGGAGAGCAGCGCCTGCCGCAAGCGGTCTCGCGTGCGGATGGCCTCCAGGTCGCGCATCTCCTCGGCCAGTCGGAACCGCTCCATAACCAGCGCGGCCTGGTCCACGAGGCTAGTGAGGAGCGGGAGCTGATCAGCGCGCAGAGGGTCGCCGCTGTCTGCTTTGGCCAGCCCCAGGACCCCTTGCGTGCGCTCGCCCGCCCGCAGCGGCTGGAAGTACCAGTCGGACGATGTCAGCGTGCCTGAGCCACGGCCGGCCGGAGCGCCGGTGTCGAAGGCCCACTGTGCCGCCGCCAGCTCCATCGTCTCGAGGTCGCAGCCCGGGTCGCTGGCAGCCTGCAGCGAGAGGCCGCCGCCGTTCGGAACCAGCAGTACGGTGCGTACCCCGAACAAGCGCGCAATATCCTCGCAGATCACCCGAGCGAGTTCCATCGGGTCGCCGAGCGGGGTCAGTCGCCCCAGGAAGCCGGCAAGCGCCGCATTGGCGCGCGCGCTGGAGGAAGCCATGTCCGCTTGCGTCCGCACGCGGGCGGTCAGCTGACTTGTGACAATCGCGACACCCAGCAGCACGAGGATCGAGATCACGTTCTCCGGGTTGCTGACGGTCAGCGTTCCGGTCGGCGGCAGAAAGAAGAAGTTGTAGGCAAGGCTGGAAGCGAGCCCCGCGAAGAGGCCGGTCCGCATGCCGAACAAGGTCGCGGCGACCATCACCGGCAGCAGGTAGAGTAGCGCGACGTTGCCCAGATCGAGGATATGGAACAGCGTGCTGGCAAGCGCGGTGATCCCGGCCACCATTGCCGTGCTCCAGAGGTAGCCGGCTCGCGAGGTTTCACGGCCATGCACGCGCCGCCGGACTTCCGTTGCGGGCGCGCTCTCGATCGGCAGGACGTGCACCGCCACGCCCGGTGTTTCACGCACCAGGCGATCGACCACCGAGCCGTGCCGCAGCTCGAACAGGCGTGAACGCTGCGACTTGCCGACGATCAGCTGGGTGGCGCGTGCCTCGGCCACATAGGCCTTCAGCCCCTGGACGACGGACGTTGCGGGAACCGTGGCAACCGCTCCGCCTAGCTGGGTCGCGAGGTTCATGACGGCGGCGAGGCAGCGATGTTCGTGCTCACTCAAGTTCTGCGCGCGCGGGGTTTCGATGAAGACGACCGTCCACGGGGCACGAAGCGCGTCGGCAATCCGCTTCGCCGTTCGCACGAGGCCCTCGGCGCCGGGCTGCTCGCTCACGGCCACCACGATCCGCTCGCTCCCCGCCCAGGTGCCGCCAACACCCAGCGCGCGGACATGATCGAGCATCTGTGCATCGACCGCCTGGGCAGCGCGCCGCAGAGCCAGTTCGCGTAGCGCTGACAAGTTGGACTTGGAAAAGAAGTGCGTCAGGGCCCGGGTAGCCTCGCTCGGCAGGTAGACCTTGCCGGCCTTCAGGCGCTCGATCAGTTCGTCGGGCGGAATATCGACGACCTCGATATCCGCGATCTCCAGGATGCTGTCGGGGATCGTCTCCCGCACCCGAACGCGGGTGAAAGAGGCCACTACATCGTTCAGGCTTTCGATGTGCTGGATATTAACCGTGGTGTAGACGTCGATTCCTGCCGCCAGGATCTCCTCGACATCCTGATAGCGCTTGGGGTGCCGGCTGCCTGGGGCGTTGGTGTGAGCCAGCTCGTCCACCAGGACCAGTTGTGGCGCGCGGGTGAGCACGGCGTCCAGGTCCATCTCCGCGAGAATACGGCCCTGGTAGGGGACGTGCCGAAGAGGGAGAACTTCATGGCCATGCACGAGCGCCTCGGTCTCGCTGCGACCGTGCGTCTCCACCACCGCGACGACGACATCGCGACCCTGCGCGCGCTGTGCCGCACCGTCCGAGAGCATCTCCCATGTCTTTCCGACACCGGGCGCGGCGCCGAGGAAGATTTTGAGGCGGCCTCGGCCCTCCTGCGCGGCCGCGCGCAGGAGGGCGTCCGGGTCCGGTCTGGGGTCGCCCGGCCCGCCCATCAGCGCGGGAGCGCGTCGAGAGACCGGTTAAGCGCCAGCACGTTCACGTGCGGGGCACCGAGCAGCGATGCCTTGGTATGCCCGGCGATCAGCAATCGGATGCGCTCTACCGGCAGATCGCGGACCCTGGCGATCCGCGGGGCCTGCGCAAGGGCGGCCTCGGGCGACAGGTCTGGATCGAGGCCGGAGCCGCTCGCGGTGACAAGGTCGGCCGGGATAGGCCCACTTACGCCTTCGCTCCGGCGCTTCTCGATGTCGGGCTTGATGCGGTCTACCAGCGCTTGCGATGTCGGGCCCAGGTTTGAGCCCGAGGATGCAAGCCCATCATAGCCCTTGCCCGCCGCCGAGGGGCGGGTCTGGAAGTAACGGTCCGAGGTGAAGGCCTGGCCGACAACGGTGGAACCGATCACCTTGCCGCTGGTATCCCGCACCAGGCTCCCGTTGGCCTGGCTGGGAAAGAGCGCCTGGCCGATGCCGGTCATCGCCAATGGATAGGCGCCTCCCAGAAGCGCGGCAAAGAGGATCGTCATGACGATCGCTGGCCGCAGAGCAGACGTGAAATCCTTGCCCATGACTGTCACTCCTTAAGCGAGGCCGAGCCCGCCGACCACGAGGTCGATGATCTTGATGCCGATAAACGGCGCGATGAGGCCGCCCAGGCCGTAGACCGCAAGGTTGCGGGCCAGCAGCGGCCCGGCGGCCATCGGCTTGTAAGCGACACCCTTCAGTGCCAGCGGGACCAGCGCCGGGATGATAAGCGCGTTGAAGATGATCGCGCTCAGGATCGCCGACTGGGACGTCGCCAGGTCCATCACGTTGAGCACGCCCAGTTCCGGGTAGAGCGCCACGAACATCGCGGGGATAATGGCGAAGTACTTGGCGACGTCGTTCGCGACCGAAAACGTGGTGAGCGCGCCGCGCGTCATGAGCAGTTGCTTGCCGAGGCCAACGACCTCGATCAGCTTGGTAGGATCGCTGTCCAGGTCGACCATGTTGCCGGCCTCGCGTGCTGCTTGGGTGCCCGTGTTCATCGCGACGCCGACATCGGCCTGGGCCAGGGCAGGGGCATCGTTGGTGCCGTCGCCGCACATGGCCACGAGCTTGCCACCCTGCTGTTCCTTGCGGATCAGCGCCAGCTTGTCCTCCGGTGTGGCTTGGGCGAGAAAGTCGTCGACGCCGGCCTCAGCGGCGATTGCCGCGGCCGTCAGCGGATTGTCCCCGGTGATCATCACCGTACGGATGCCCATTGCTCGCAGTTCGCCGAACCGTTCGCGTATGCCGGCCTTGACCACGTCCTTGAGGAAGATCGCGCCCAGCAGCGTCCCGTCCTGCGCGACGGCCAGCGGGGTCCCGCCTGCGCGCGCGACCTCGTCGGTGATCCGGCGAAGTTCGGTAGCTGCCGCGGTTTCTGCCAGGTGAGGGTTGGCCTTCAGCACGGAATCGACCGCACCTTTCTGCACCAGGCGGCCACCGATTCTCACGCCGGAGATCCGGGTCTGGGCGGTGAAAGGGATCACCTCCGCGCCTTGCGGCAAAGCGGTGGTGGCGATGCCGAATCCGCCTTGCGCCAGCGCGACGATCGACCGGCCTTCCGGCGTCTCGTCGCCAAGGCTGGCGAGCAGGGCCGCCTCGGCCAGAGCTTGCGGAGTGATGCCGCTGATCGCGCGGAACTCGCTGGCCTGACGGTCCCCGATCGTGATCGTGCCGGTCTTGTCGAGCAGCAGCACGTCCACATCGCCAGCTGCCTCTACCGCGCGGCCGGACTTGGCGAGCACGTTGAAGCGCACCAGCCGGTCCATCCCCGCTATGCCGATTGCGGAAAGCAGCGCCGCGATCGTCGTCGGGATCAGCGTGACGAGGAGTGCGGCGAGGACCGCCACCGGGATGCTGCCGCCCGCGTAGCTGGCGAAGCCGGGGATCGTGGCGACCGCAATCAGGAAGATGATCGTGAGCCCGACCAGGAGCAGAGTAAGCGCGATCTCGTTGGGCGTCTTCTCGCGCGGCGCCCTCCACCAGTGCGATCATGCGGTCGAGGAAGCCCTTGCCAGGCTCGACCGTCACCTTGACCCTGATCTCGTCCGAGATGACGCGGGTGCCTGCGGTCACCGCCGAGCGATCCCCGCCCGCCTCGCGGATCACCGGTGCGCTTTCGCCGGTGATTGCCGCCTCGTTCACTGACGCCACGCCCGAGACCACCTCACCGTCCGAGGGGATGAGATCACCGGTCTGGACCAGCACGATGTCTCCCACCTTCAGCTGGCTCGCGGGGACGGTGTCGTATTTGCGCCCCTCTCCGCTCAGCCGCTTGGCGGTGAGCTCCGCCTTCGTGGCCCGCAAGCTTGCCGCCTGCGCCTTGCCCCTGCCTTCGGCAAGTGCCTCCGCGAAAGTGCCGAACAGCACGGTCAGCCATAGCCAGGCGACCAGCTGCAGCTTGAAACCGATCGAGAGGTCGTCCTGCCCGATCAGGAGCAGGACTGTCATCAGCGTTGCCACGGTGGCCGTGACGAACATGACCGGGTTTCGCACCAGCCGGCCCGGCGCGAGCTTGGTGAAGGAAGCCCCGAGTGCCGGCACGAGAAGATCGGCCGTGAAGAGGCTCTTTGTCTGGGTCTTTGCCATGTCGGCCCCCATCAGAACAGTTGGCCACGGATCATCGCGAGATGATCGGCGACAGGACCAAGCGCGAGGCTCGGCAGGAAGGTGAGGCCACCCAGGATCAGGATGATCCCGACCAGCAGGCCGACCCACAAGGGGCCGGTGGTCGGGAACGAGCCTGCGCTTTCAGGGGTGTGCCGCTTGGCCGCCAGGCTGCCGGCGATCGCGAGCATGGGCACGATGATGAAGAAGCGCCCAAGCCACATCGCAACCCCCAGCAAGCCGTTGTACCAGGGCGTGTTGGCGGTCAGCCCGGCAAAGGCTGAACCGTTGTTCGCCGCGCCGGACGTGAAGGCATAGAGGATCTCGCTGAACCCGTGAGGCCCCTTGTTGAGCGGCCCGGCCAGCCCCTGCTCCGTCACCGAAGAGATCGTGGTGAAGCCCAGGATGACGAGCGGCAGCACCGCGATCGCCAGAACGGCAAGCTTCACCTCGCGGGCCTCGATCTTCTTGCCGACATACTCAGGCGTGCGACCGACCATGAGCCCGGCAACGAAGACCGCGAGAATGGCAAAGAGCAGGAAGCCATAGATGCCCGCACCCACCCCGCCGATCACCACTTCGCCCAGTTGCATGTTGAACAAGGGGATCATGCCCCCCAGCGCGGTAAAGCTGTCGTGCATGGCATTGACCGCGCCGCAGGAGGCTGCCGTGGTGACGACGGAGAAAAGCGCGCTCGCGGCGATGCCGAAGCGTGCCTCCTTGCCTTCCATGTTGCCGCCTTCGACCCCCAGGCCGTGGAGCACCGGATTGCCGGCGGCTTCCTGCCAATAGGTGATCGTCGTGCCGGCGAGGAACAGGATCATCATGGCGGCCAGGATCGCCCAGCCCTGCCGTGTATTCCCCACCGCCTTGCCGAAGCACCAGGTAAGGCCCACACCGATCACAAAGATCGACAGCATCTGCACCAGGTTGGTCAGCGCCGTGGGATTTTCAAAGGGATGAGCGGAGTTGGCATTGAAGAAGCCGCCGCCGTTGGTCCCGAGCATCTTGATGGCCTCCTGGGAGGCGACAGGGCCGAGCAGGATCGATTGCTGCGCGCCCTCCAGCGTGGTCACGTCCACCGCGCCCGCGAACGTCTGCGGTACGCCTGAGGCGATGTAGAAGATGGCTATCGCCACGCAGGCGGGCAGCAGAAGGTAAAGCGTGATCCGCGTCACGTCGGCCCAGAAGTTGCCCACCGTCGCGGTATCTCGACGCGCAAAGCCGCGAAACAGCGCGAAGGCCAGGGCGATGCCGGTCGCTGCCGAGAGGAAGTTGTGAATGGTCAGCCCCAGCATCTGGCTGAGGTTCGACATGGTCCCTTCGCCGCCATAGCTTTGCCAGTTGGTATTGGAGGTGAAGCTGATCGCGGTGTTGAACGACAAGTGTTCGTTTACCGCGCCGAGCCCCTGGGGGTTCGACGGCAGGACACCCTGCAGCCGGAGCACTCCGTAAGTGAAGACCATCAGCGTCGCGGTGAACAGCAGCATGTGCACCGCGTAGCGACGCCAGCCTTGCTCCTGCCCGGGATCGATGCCCGAGAGCTTGTAGAAGCCGCTTTCCACCGGGCCGAGGACGCGGTGGAGGGGGGTGCGGCGCCCTTCGTAAAGCGCGAAGAGCCAGATGCCGACCGGCTTGGTGAGCACCAGCAGGATGGCTATGAAGCCCAGGATCAGGACCCAGCCCTGATATGTCATATGCCGCCTCCCTTCAGAAGCGTTCGGGGCGGATCAGCACCGCCACCAGATAAGCGAGGAGGCCCAGCGCGGTCAGCGCGGCCAGCCAGAGGTCGAGCGTCATCCCGCCACCTCACGCGTTGTCGCATAAGCGGATGTAGGCGAGCGTCGCCGCGATCAGCCCGGCCATGATGGCGATCCAGAGCAAGTCCTGCATCGATCCCTCCCGCTCAGAAGGTTGCGGTGAGGGAGGCGACGACGGTGCTTGCGGCAATGCTGCCGGTGCCGTCCTGCCCCTTGCTGAAGCTGGGTTGCAGATACCGGGCGGAGCGCCTGGTTATGTCGGTATCGACGTAGGACAGGTTGAAAGCGAGGTTCTTCCAGGTCACGTCTGCGCCCACGGACCAGTCCCAGTAGGAGCCCGTCGGGGCAAGCGCGGTCGCGTTGGGCCCAAGCCCGTTCTGGCCCCAGCTGTGACCGATATGCGCCTTGGCTATGAGCGGGGTTCCGGCAAGGGCCCAGGCGGCGTCGCCCCAGAGGTAGAGGTTGTCGTCCTTGGTGCCGAGGTTGTCGTACACGCCGGCTGCGGCATTCGCGCCGGTTTCATACCATTTGCCGAGCGCCTGCTGCGCGGGGGCATAGGCCACCCCGGTGGTCAGCGTCGCTGTGCCCGTAGTGCCGGTCAGCTTCGCGTAGGGCTCGACGAAGTCGGTCTTGTCCGCGCCGCCGGGATACATGTACCATGTGAGGCCAAGGTCCAGCGTCGCATTGTCCGAGAGCGATGTCCGCCAGCCGCCGATTACGTCCAGCTCGATGTTTGCGCCGCCGAATGTTCCCCAGCCCGACAAGCTGGAGGCCCAGGTGCCCACATAGAAGCCGCTTTCGTGAGAGACGGAAACTCCGCCCTGGACCGCCAACTCGCGGTTTGACTGCGACACACCGCGGAAGCGGTAGTCAGACGTGACCGCTGCAGATCCGTTCACAGTGACGGCGTCGGCGGATTGGGCTTGAGCAGCAAGAGGCCAGGCGGCCATCGCCACGGCACTGGCCGATATAATGAGCTTCATCGTGATGCCCTTTCTGGGCCGCCACCGACAATCGGGGCGCCTCGAGGGACACGCGATTAGGCGCGTGCGGCGTAGCAAATCGAGATCGATTCCCGCCTTTCGCATAGTGCTGGCGTATAGCTGGCGGTGATGCCGGCCGTTTGCGGGGGGCATCGCCCGTGCTGGGCATCGGGTCCATGCTTGCGTCCGCGCGCCACCGCTGTCAGGTGGTGACATGCTACCTCACACACGAGCCATCGTTGCTGCCGCCGCTTACGCGTTCATCTTCGACAAGAAGGTCGCGGGCGTTCACGATCACACGAGCGGGGACGACTTGCAGATCGCCGCCGAGGCGCGCGGGCCCAGCCTTCAGGGCGTCGATGGCGACCGGTCGATCAAGTTCGGCGGCAAGCTTCCGGAATTGCGCAATGGCGCTGATGACACTTTCATCTCGATGGAGATCGAGGGCACGACCGCACGAGGTTACGATCGAGGGTCGTCAAGCCACTATTCGCTTACGGCCCAAGGAGAGGTGATCCAGATATACGATCACGCGGATGAAGCGTGGTTCGCATATAGCATCCAGACCGCCTGAACTCGCCCTCTACAGAGGGTGTCGCGGCCCGTCGTCCGGCTTGGTCGCTCGGGGGCAGGGCGACGGGCTCCAGCCATAGAGAATAGCCGCCACGAGCAGCGCCAAGCATGCCAGGGCAGAAGCGAGTCCGGTGGACACAAGGGGCAGGTCAAGCCAACAGCGCTGCGTCGAGCAGCGCCGCCATCAGCGGATCGAGCCTTTGCGCCAGGCACCTTCGCGAATGCGCTGTTCAACTTCTGGACCTGATCAGGCAAGCCGCAGCAGGAGCTCGGCCACGTCCTCCGGATGAGTCAGCATCAGGTCGTGGGGGGCGTCCAGCGACCACACACGCTCTCCCTCGAGCCAGCGTCCGCGGGTTTCCGGCGGACGCAGTGCCAGGGTGCCCGTGCAGTTGATCATCGTGCGAGGGACCTTGGCCAGCGCGTCCGGATCACGCAGCACCAGCGGCTGGGTGAACGTGCGCCAGGGGTGCGGTGTGAGGCGTTCCATCGCCCAGTCCCGCCAGGGCGAAGCGTCCAGGCCATAAACCGCGGAGGCGGCCGCATCGGGAAAGAGCCCGAGCTCGACGCCATCGACCACTCGGTTGCGCGCGGCAAAGGCCAGCAGGCCGGGCGACACGTCAGTAAGTGCCTCGCCGTCCAGCGGGATCGCGGCATCGAGATAGACCAGGTGCCCGGTACGCCCAGGTTGCCGGTCGGCCGTCCCGGTGATCACCATGCCACCGTAGCTATGACCCACCAGAATGGCCTCGCTCAGATCCTCGAAGTGCATGAACTCAGCGACATCGCGGATGTGAGTATCAAGATCGGTGGCAGCGGTCCGCAAATGCTGGCGGTCGGCAAGGCCGGTCAGCGTCGGCGCATGGACGGTGTGTCCGGCCGCGCGCAGGATCGCGGCCAGAGGTTTGAAGCACCAGCCGCCATGCCCTCCACCGTGCACCAGGACGTAAGTGGCCATTGCAAGCAGCTCAGGTGTTCGCCGCGCCGTTGGCCAGGATGTGCGCGCCCGATACCCAGCTTGCCGCGGGCGAGGCGAGGAATGCGACAACCTCTGCGATCTCTTGCGCCTTGCCGACGCGACCGAATGGGGACGCGTTGATGAACATGTCGCGATAGGCTTGCGGAGTTCGGTCGAACATCCCCGGGCTGGTGGCTCCCGGGATGACCGTGTTTACCGTCACTCCCTTGAGGCCAAGCTCCTTTGCCCAGCTTTCGGTAAAGCTCTTTAGCGCGGACTTTGTGGCCGAATAGATGCCCGATCCGGCGACCGGAAATTCGGCGAGGGTGGAGGACAAGTTGATGATACGCCCGCCTTCGCCAAGCCGCTTTGCCGCCTCCGACGCCACGAACAAGGGGCCGCGCAGGTTGACGCCGAGCAACCATTCAAGCTGCCCCAGGTCTAGGTCCGCAAGCGATCCGCCGCCGCTGACGCCGGCCGAGTTGACGACGATGTCGAGCCGCCCGAACTGGCTGTCGATCTGCGCAAACAGGGCGAGCACATCCTCGTGACGGGTGATGTCGGCGGCCAGCATGGCTGCCTGGCCACCCTGGGCCTCGATCTGCGCCACGGTTTCACGGGCGCCTTGCTCGCTGCCGCTGTAGTGCACGGCCACCGCGACACCATCGGCAGCAAGCCGCAGCGCGATCTCGCGCCCGATCCCGCGTCCCGCTCCCGTCACCAGGGCAACGCGCCTTGTGGAACCTTCCGACATCATTCTCCCCCTTGGCTCATCGGCATGGCCGGTGGCTGCCGGCCCTGTGGTGCCCGCCCGCCCGCCGCGGCCTTCTGCGCAAGCCAGACGCCTTTGTCGATCAATCGCTCCAGAACCCGAAGCGTCAATTGCTCGCAACGCATCGATGCACTGGTGACTAGCGTGGCATTGTTGCGGGCCAGGCACAGGCTTCGGCGCAGCGTGCCCCTGCCGATGCGCGCGGTGACAATCTGATGCGCGGCCGCGTCTGGCAGAGACGATCCTGGCAGGATCGAATAGCCGTGGCCTTTCGCCACCAGCGCCGGGATCAGGGCGATGGCATCCACTTCCAGCCTGACCGTCAGCTCGACGCCGATGCGCGCTGCGGCCTGCTCGATGGTCTGGCGCAGCCCGTGCTGCGGCCCGGGGAGGATCAGGGGCAACGCGCCCAGCGCGCGCAACTTGTTTTCCGGATCGGCGTCCGGAGTGGGGCATAAGCCGGAGGCGGGCTTTACCAGCAGGAGTTCCTCCGTGGCGATGGGGGTGAGCGACAGCTCGCTCAAGGTCCCCAGCTCGTGAAGAATGCCAAGGTCAATCTTGCCTTCTTCCAGCCAGCCCCGGATCTGCCCCGTGGCGGCCTCCACCAGTCGCAAATTGACGCGGGGGGCATGCTTGAGGAAAGCTTCGATCAGCGTCGTGCCGGCCATCCGGCTGATGGAGTAAGGCACCGCCAGGACCACGCTCCCGCTCGGCTCTGCGGCCTGGCGGACATCGTCGATTCCCTGTTCCACGGAGCGAAGGATCTGCCGGGCATGAGTCCGGAAGATCGCGCCCGCTTCGGTCAAGGTGATCCCGCGCGCGGTGCGCTTCAGGAGTTTCTGGCCAACTTCGTCCTCAAGCCGCAGAATGTGCTGGCTGAGTGAGGGCTGGGCGATGCCGAGCGACACCGCCGCCCGGCTGATCGACTTGGTCTCGGCCACGCGCAGGAAACTTCGCAGATGCCGCGTGTTCATGGATCATCCTCTCGCCGGCGGCATCCCACGCAGCCGGTCACGCGACGATGGAGCTTGCCGGAACCTCGGGCAACCTTTGGTGATCATCCAGCCGGTGGGCTGTCGGCAGCTCCGACCGGCGGCATGTTCACCACCCAACGCATGGATCTGCGCATCGGCTCGATCCCGTCGTGCGGAGATCCCGGCGGCATGTGATGGGAGTTGGCGTAGACGGTCATCGCGTCACCGCCGGCCAGTGAGACCAGGCGTTGCACGCCCGCCAGCGCGAAGGCATCCACGATCTGCGCGCGGATTGTCTCGGGATAGATGCCCACCGTCTGGGTCGTGTCATCGCACCACTTGAGAACGTCGAACAGGCTGTCGACCGGCACGAAGTTCACCACCCGGTTGTTGAGCTTGTCGAAGAACTCCACCCGGTCGTTGAACTTGGAAACGATGAACCCGCCGGTCAGGGTGTCGCCCTCGACGTGATAGAAATCGTCCTCGAGCGCAATTGCGGCCATCTCCGCCTCCAGCTCCCGGTTGGGCGAGGCCACCGGCGTCGACAGCAAGGGGGGCATGCTCGCGTAAGCCGCCAGCATCTTGCGGCCGAGCGAGATGACCTGCTCGATCGAGGCATCGTCAGTGCCGCTTTCGACATAGATGATCCGGGTGTTGGCGCAGGCGGTCTGGTTGTAGAATCCGGCCAGGGTGGCAAGCCCCACTGCCGCTTCATCCATCGCGGCATCGGTCGCGAACGTCTCCCTGCCGATCATTGACATCGAGTACTTGGGATTGAGCGCGGTGAGGTCGATCCCGGGGGTGAGGAACTTCTGAATGTGCTTGACCGAGCTCATGCCGCCCCACGCCGTGATCTTGTCGATCCTGCTGGTCCGGATGATTTGCGAATCCATGTATTCGTCCCCGCCCTTCCAATAGGCCACAGCGACATGGCGCGTGACGGGATGGTCGGGCGCGATCTCTATCAGGGTGCGCGCGATCGCGTTCGCGGTCAGCGGGTCATTGGAAGGCGACTTGATCAGGATGTCGGACTTGGTCAGCCCGGCTCGGGCAATCGTCATGGCCGCAACCACCGGCACGTTACCGGCGGTGATGTGAAGCTGCCGTGTGCCCACGGCGCGAATGCTGACATTGCGATAGGCGCCTTCACCCGGCACCCAACCGTCCAGGTAGGCAAGGCCGATGGTCTTGTCGGCCAAGGCGGTCATGCCGGCGGGATCGAACATGTTCGGCAGTGCATCGTAGACCCCGCGCAGGATCGGCTCCACCAGCCCTCCGGCCTTGAGCGCCAGTTCGAAACTCTCCTGAAGCAGCGGGTTGTCGTCCAGGCGCAGCCGCTCGCCCAGCTCGGCCAGCAGCTCGATGATCTGGCTCATGGGGGTGTCATGCAGGTCCCGCAGGCGCGCGGTGTCGCCCAGGACCAGGTCGTGAACATGCTTGTGCGGATCGGCCTGGCGGAAGTCCGCGCCGCCTCTGCCCTTGTACTGGACAGCGTCGTCGCCCGGCATGATCAGCCGGCCACGCGCGATGATGGGGATGTCCAGGACCGGCGCCATCACGCCTCTCCCGCGACGAAGGCCATGAATTCGTTGTAGGCCTGCTGCGAGCCGGCACAGGTGATCTTGTCATCGCCGCCCTCGCTCTCGGCAAAGCGGCGGATGGTCTTCTCGACGCGAGGGCTGTCCCAGCCGCAATCGCACTTGTGGTCCCAGTGGATGGTGACCTCGTCGCCAGAGGTGAATCCGCCCCAGTAGGAAAGCGGGATCACGTCCACCAGCACCAGCCGCCCCTTCTGCACGCCCTCGCGCGGGAGCGCTTCGCCCTCCACGCCCATGAGAAGTGGCACCGAGTACGGCGGCAAGTGGAAATAGCCAGCCTCGCAAAGCGGTGCGTTGCCGATGCATTCCGAGAAGCCGTACTGGTTCCCCATGCGCTCAATGCCGAAGAACGTCTTGATCTGGTCTTCCCAGTCCTCCGGTGCGTCCTTGTAGCCCTTCATGCCGCCGCCGCCCATGATGATCGAGCCCGGCGCGAAGCCACAGGTGACGCCGCGATCAAGGCCGGCGCGGGCGACGCGGTACATGTCCGCAAAAGTGCCCCCGATCTTCACCCGCTGCCCACGGTAGCGCTCGATCAGCTGGCCGAACCAGGCGTCCAGATCATGGTCGCGCGAGCGACCCTGAGCCAGCATCTGCTGCCGCTGCGCGAGCAATGCCGGATCGAGCCCGAGCGCGGCGACTTCTCCCTTGTCCTCGGCAGCCTGCAGGCGCCCGGACAGCGCCATGAGGTCGGCCGGGATGTGCGTGTCGTAAAGGGTATGGTAGTTATCCGTGCCGCCCGCCATCTCGACATTGAACAGGCTCATCATCTTGAGCATCGTCTGGTAGCCGCCGCGATAGCCGGGGAAGAACGTCGGCAGCTTGGTGGTCCATGCGTCGACGCCGCTGGCGGCGCGGTTCACGTTGTAGAAGTGGAACTTCCACGGGCCGAGCTCGTCGTAGCTGCGCGGCACGAAAGATAGCTTCCCGGTGGTCCCGCTGGAGTAAGTGACCAGCATGCCGTAGGCTTCCAGCCGGCCCAGCCAATCCTCGATGGTCGTCAGCCCGGTCAGATCGATCCGGGTGAGATCGTGCGCTGTCAGCTTGTCCAGCCAGCCGGTGAGCTTCGCAAAATCGCGGTTCTCGATGATCTGGATGGGATAGTTCTTGAGCACGCGGTGATCGAAGCAGACCGGCAGCACGTCCTCGATCCGGTCAATGGCCTGCACGCCCTGGCGATCGGCCAGCTTCTTGAGCGCAGGAATCCGATCGCGCAGGCGAGCAAAGGCGATGCGGACAGCCTCCAGCTGCAACGCTTCCCGCCGCTCGCGCGGGATCGACATCAGCTCATCCCAAGATCGATACGTCCAGGCCGCCGGATTGTCGGGTAGAAAGCTGCCTGCCATCGGCCATTCCTCTCATCTGCTATTGCTCAGGAGCACTAGCCGAGGCCCGCCACCGGATAACGCCCGAACAGCGTATCGTTGTCAGAGGAGAAACCTATTGCTGGCTGGTTTGCAGCAGAAGAGCAGCTCCAGCACATGCAGCGACTGCGGGCGCATGCACCGGACGCAAGGGCGCCGCTGACAGGCGAAGTGCTTCAGTGCTGAAGAGAGCGGCCCAAGAGTGTTCTAAGAACTTTCTCGGGCAGGCGCTGGCGGAGACGCCGGGATTCGAACCCGGGGTGCCCCCTTAAGGGCACGACGGTTTAGCAAACCGCTGGTTTCAGCCACTCACCCACGTCTCCGGATGCGGCCTTGAGGGCGCGGCTATAGCGACGAGGTGAGGGGGCGGCAAGGGGGCGTGGCGTGGTTATCGTGAAAGTTCCTCACAGGGGCCGCGGAGGCGGCGGCAGGCTCTGTTTGCCGCAAATCGGACTCGGGTCGCCGACCGTTCATTGTTGCGTCAGGCGCGGTGGATTCTTATCGCCTGCGCAATTGCGTCGGCGACCGCGGGGGTCGCATGGCAGTGCGGACCGCTTGTCCGACATGGCGCGGGAGGGTTGCGTTGCGATGATCGTCTTCAAGATTCGGAGTTTCGTTGCAGGAACGGCAGCCGGGCTGGCGGTGCTGTCCCTGACCCCGGCCGCAGCGCAAGTCCGCTCCGTTGATCCCGATGCGGCGATCGACGGGGACCTTGCCCCGGGCGCCAACGTCCCGGCGCCCGCGCCCTATAACGGCTACGGCGGGAATGGCACCCCGATGGAGAGCGCGCCCGTCAACAGCGCGCCTGTGACCAGTCCCGAGCCGTCCACCCGGGTCGATGACTGGAATCCGCAAAGCCTTGGCACGGAGGCCACTGCGCAATCGGGGCAGACTTATAAGCAGGACGACCTCATCGGCGCTGCCGAGGGTGTGTTCGGCAAAGGCGCGCAGGGCCTTGCCAGCCTGATTGAGGATCTTCTGCGCAAGCAGGGCGAACCCAATGCCTATATCGTCGGGCGCGAGGGCTCGGGCGCCATCGGGGTGGGCTTGCGCTATGGCTCGGGCACGCTTCATCACAAGATCGAGGGGACCCGCTCCGTCTACTGGACCGGGCCCTCGATCGGGTTCGACGCGGGGCTGAATGCGTCCAACGCCTTCGTGCTCGTCTACAACCTCTATGACACCGAGGATCTCTACAAGCGGTTCCCGGCCGGCGAGGGGCAGGCCTACCTCGTGGGCGGCTTCAACGTCAGCTACTTGCGACGCGGCGACGTGGTGCTGATCCCGGTGCGCATGGGCGCAGGCGTGCGGCTGGGCGTGAACGCAGGCTACATGAAGTTCTCGCACGAGCAGAACTGGCTGCCGTTCTAGAGCTTGTCCTGTTTAGGCGGCGCCGGCCCGCGCCTCCACCCGACCTCCCATAGGGTACTATCCTCGGGAGGCCGGGTGGGGCGCGGGCCGGTGCCGATTCCGCTTGAAGCGGACAGGCTCTAGGCGTGGCCGCCACGCGGTCGATGGGGCGCAGGGGCGCGTAACGGGTTGGCGCTTCCCGCTCCATTCGACTTGCGGGGCAGGGGCTGTCGAAGTAAGGCCCCGCCCGCCATGCTTACGGACCTTCAGCAACAGCCCGCCGACGCGCTTCTCGCGCTCATCAAGCTCCACAACGCGGATCCGCGTGCCGACAAGATCGACCTCGGGGTCGGCGTCTACAAGACGGGCCAGGGTGACACCCCGGTCTTCGGCGCGATCAAGGCGGCTGAGCGCAAGCTGGTGGAGGAGCAGGACTCCAAGGCTTACCTTGGCCCGGAAGGCGACATGGCCTTCGTCCGCGCGCTCATGCCGTACATCTTCGGCAAGGACAGCCCGGACATGGGCGGCCGCATTGAGGGCATGCAGACCCCGGGCGGCACCGGTTCGCTGCGCTTGGCGCTCGCGATGGTCAAGAAGGCAGGCTACCGTCGAATCATCGTCGGCAAGCCCAGCTGGCCCAATCACAACCAGATCTGCGCCGACCTTGGCCTTGAGGTGTTCGAGTTCAATCACGCGGCCGCCGATGGCACGCCGGACATGGACGCGCTGCGCTCCGCGTTCGCCTCTGCCGAAGCGGGCGACGCCATCCTGCTGCACGGCTGCTGCCACAACCCCACCGGCATCGATTATTCAAACGCGCAGTGGGACGAGATCGCCGAGATGCTGGCGTCCAGCACGCTCCTTCCCATCATCGACCTCGCTTACCAGGGCCTGGGCATGGGCATGGAAGAGGACGCCTATGGCCTGCGCCGCGTTCTCGCTGCGGTTCCCGAGGCGCTGATCTGTTATTCGTGCGACAAGAACTTCGGCCTCTATCGGGACCGCGTGGGCGCCATCTACGCGATGGTTGGCGATCCGGCGGACCTCACCAAGGTCATGTCGAACGGTCATGCCCTGGCGCGCGCCAACTGGTCCCAGCCGCCCGATCACGGTGCTGCCGCCGTCCGCATCGTGCTGGAAGACGAGGCGCTGACCGCGCAGTGGCTGGATGAGCTGGACCAGATGCGCGATCGTATGCGCCAGGTTCGGGCCCGGCTGGCAGCCGCCGGCAAGACCGGTGGCGTCGACCTTTCCCCGATCGGCGGGCAGAACGGCCTGTTCTCGATCATTCCGTTCACGCCCGACCAGGTTGCGGCGATGCGTGCGAAGCACGGGGTTTACTTCGCCGGTTCGGGCCGGATCAACGTCGCGGGCCTGACCACTGGCAACATCGAGCAGTTCATTGCCGCTGTCGCGGACGTGACGGCCTGATGGAGCAGGGGGCGTGAACCGCCAGCCGGTCCTGCAAGGGGACCGGTTGCGGCTGCGCCCGCTGCGGCCGGAAGACTGGGCCAAGCTCTACGCAATCGCGTCCGACCGCGAGATCTGGGCACGCCACCCCTCGCACGATCGCTGGCAGGAGCCGGTGTTCCGCGAATTCTTCGAAGAGGCCCTGGCGAGCGGCGGCGCCCTCGCGATCATCGACAAGCCCGATGGCGAGATGATCGGCTCCAGCCGCTTTGGCGAGCCCGAGGTCGAGGGGCCGGGCGAGATCGAGATCGGCTGGTCCTTCCTCGCGCGCCGATTCTGGGGCGGCGGCTATAACGCCGAGTTCAAGCGGCTGATGCTTGCCCATGCTCTGGAACACTACGAGCGGGTGATCTTCCAGGTCGGGGCGGACAACGTGATCTCGCGCCGCGCGATGGCCAACATCGGCGGCATTCTGATACCCGGCCGCACCCGTGTCTATGAACGGTGCGGCGTCATGGTGGAGCACGTGATGTTCGAGATTACGCGCGAGAGCTTCGCCTCAGGGCCGCTCGGGCGCATGGGCTCCGCCTGATCGGGAGCCCGGCCTGCCGGCTTGTGGCGCTGAGCCGGGCCTTCAGGATCGCAGGCTCTGCATCCGCTTCAGGTAGCGGGCCAGGACGTCGATCTCCAGATTGACCTTGTGCCCCGCCTGCAGGCCCCCAAGCGTCGTCACCTCGGCGGTGTGGGGGATGATGTTGACTGAGAAGTGGCACGTCCCGTCGGGCTGGTCCGCGACCTCGTTGACGGTCAGCGACACGCCGTCGACGGTGATCGAGCCTTTGGGGGCCAAGTACGGCGCCAGCTCGGCGGCGATGGCGAAGTCGATGCGGCGCGAATCGCCCTCGGGCTGGACGCTGATGACCTCGCCCACGCCATCGACATGGCCGGTGACGATATGGCCGCCCAGCTCGTCGCCCAGCTTGAGCGCGGGCTCCAGATTGAGCTTCGTGCCGTTCTCCCAACGGCCCGGCACCGTGCGCGCAACGGACTCGGCCGAGATGTCCACCGCGAACCAGGCGTCACCGGGGACGCCGCCCTTGTCGACCACCGTCAGGCAGACACCGGAGCAGGCGATCGATGCACCCATCGCGATCCCGGCGGGGTCGAACGGGCAAGTGATCACGGCGCGCAAGTCGCCATTCTTGTGTGCCTCGCGGATCGTGCCGAGAGCGGTGACTATGCCGGTAAACATGGAAGAAGGCCCCTTAGACCTGGCTGCTGTAGACTTCCAGCGTATCGCTGCCAAGCTGGCGGCGGTCGGTTAGCCGCCAACGCTCATGCGCATCCGCGAGGGCGCCAAGGCCGAAATCGCGCACCGCCGGGCGGCCTGCGCCGATCAGGATGGGCGCGCGGTAGATCAGAAGGCGATCCACCAGGCTGGCGCGAAGGAAGGCCGCTGCCGTTTCGGCTCCGCCCTCGACAAAGAGGTACTGAATGCCCGGCATCTGCAGGATCCCGTCCGGCGAGGCCAGGGCCTGCCATCCCGGAGGGGCGGCACCTCGGGTCAGAACCCAGCGTTGCGGGCTGCGATCCTCCAGGCCCGGCAAGCGGACGTCCAGGCGCGGAGAATCGGTGCGCAGCGTGCCTCCGCCCACGAGTATGGCATCGGCCCTCGCGCGCATGGCATGGGTGTGGGCGCGTGCCTGCGGCCCGGTGATCCATTGGCTCTCGCCGCTGGACAGGGCGATGCACCCGTCGAGCGACATCGCCAGCTTCAGCGTTACTTCCGGCCGGCCGGTGCGGGCACGGACGAGATAGCCTGACAAGCTCTCTTCGCACTCGGGGGAGGGGACGAGGTCGCAGGCAATCCCGGCAAGCCGGATGCGTTCGATCCCGGCGCCGGCGGTGCGCGGGTCAGGGTCGCCGCAGCCGATCACGACCCTGGCAAGACCCGCGGCGCAGACCAGGTCGGCGCAGGCAGGCCCCCGGTTAGACACGTGCGCGCACGGCTCCAGCGTGACGTACAGCGTCGCCCCCCGCGCGGCCGCGCCGGCACGCTCGAGCGCGACCGCTTCGGCATGAGGGCGGCCGCCTGCCTGAGTCCAGCCGCGCGACACGACACGACCGTCGCGTACCACGATGGCGCCGACGCCTGGGTTGGGGCGGCTCAGCGGGCGGGCACGGGCGGCGATTGCGGCCGCCGCCGCCAGCCAGCGCAGGTCTTCATTCACCGGCGGGAACGTCGCTTTGTCCGCCTTGCGCAGCGCGCGCGGCCTCCGCCTCTGCGCGGCGTTTGCGAATAGCCTCGATCTCCGCCTTGCGGGCGGCTTCGTTCTCGGCATCGGCCTGTCGCGCGATCTTGTCGACGTCCATCCCGGACCAGCGGCCGAGCGTCTTGTAGATGTTGCGCACTTCCTCGTCGCGGCGGGCCTGCTCCAGCGCGACCGCCTCCTTGCGCTTCTGGTTCTCGATGTTGGACTCCATGATCTCGGCATCGGTCCGATGGGCCGGGAGCACCGTGATGTAAGTGACCTTCGGCGGAAGGTGCGGCGCGCTCGCCTCCTGACCCATCATCAGGTAGAAGATCGCGAAAGTGCACGCCGCCGAAAGAGCGCCGATGCGCCAGCGGTTACGCCCCGCCTGCCGCCACACCTCGCGGAAGTCCGCGATCATGCCGGTGGGGTTGACGTCGGCCCACATCCCGGATCGTTTGAACAATGCCATGTGGCATATCTAGGCTTTTCGGCCCCTGAGCGCCAGCCTCCCCCCCGTACCCGCCTTACCCTGCGGGCGCATCATCCGAAGGGGGCGTAGAGTGTCGGTCCTTCGCGCTTCAACCAGGCGTTGGCCGCCGCAAGATTACCCTCGAACAGCTCGCCCAGGCAGGCGTGAAACGCGGGCGAATGGTCGAAGTGGGTGAGGTGCGCGACCTCGTGCGCCACGACGGAGCGGCGAACGAAGTCCGGCGCCATGACCAGTCGCCAGTTGATGCGGATCGTCCCGCAGGCAGAGCAACTGCCCCAGCGGCGCCGGGCACCGGAGAGCGCGAGCTTCGGCGGTGGGCGACCGGCACGGCTGCAGTAATCCTGCAAGTCCAGCGCCAGCAGCGTCCTGGCCTCGCTTGCGAGCCAGCGCGAGAGGCGCGGCACCAGCGAGGCTTCCGCCCCGCCGATCACGATCTCGCTTTCGGTCAACGCCGGCTTGCGGCGAGAGCCCGGATCGTGACGCAGGATGAGCGGGACGCCGCGAAACGGGATGGTGGCTCCATCGCCGACCGGCGTCGGCGTGGTAAGCCTGGACAACTGGTTCTCCAGCCAGTCCCGGCGGGACCGGGCGAAGTCCAGTGCCTCCTCGGTACGCCCCCAGCGCGGGATCGAGATGCGCACTTCGCTGCCGCCCGGCGCCAGCCGCATGGTCATCCGCCGGGCCCGATCCAGCCGGCGGATCACCACGGGAAGCGTGCGGCCTGCAAGTTCCAGCGTGGGCACCGAGCGAGGATCGCGGCGCAACCAGTCCAGCACTTAGGCCCCGGTCCTCGACACGTCCCAAGGGTTCTCGTCGCTCTCGACCTCCCAGCCTTCCATGCCCTCGGGCCAGAGGATGTGCTGCTCGAGCGGCCCCGCCACGGTTTCGCTGACGGCCCGGCCGACGATCGACACGCCCGCGCGGTGCACCGCCTCACGGTCCCCGCAGACCAGGTAGTGCCAGTCGGGCAGGGGAAGGCCCTCGGCCCGCAGCCGATAGGCGCAGGTCTCGGGCAGCCAGGTGAGCGCGCCGGCGTTGCCCGTGGTCAGGCGTGTGCAGTCGGGCACGAAGCTGCGCCGCCGCGGGTAGTCCGAGCAGCGCGCGGTCTTGAGGTCGAGCAGCTTGCAGGCGACGTTGGTGTGGTAGATTTCGCCGGTGTCGGCATCTTCCACCTTGTGCAGGCAGCACTGGCCGCAGCCATCGCACAGCGCCTCCCACTGGCCCCGGTCCAGGCTCTGAAGGGGACGCTCCCAGAAGCGTGCCGACTTGCTTACTTCACCCATTTTTCGAGTTCCGCCGCCACCGCGGAGGGGCCGTCCTGCAGCCCCTTGTCGATCGGCAGCAGCGCGATCGGCTTGCCGTCAGGGTCCATCAGGAAGGCGGTGCGGCTGTGATCCATAAGGTATCCGCCCGAGGTTTCCTCGCCCTTGGTATAATAGGCAGCGAACGCCTTGGCCGCCACCGCGACTTGTTCAGGCGTGCCGGTCAGGCCGATCAGGCGTGGCGAAAAGGCCTGAGTCCACTGGCCCACCACTTGCGGAGTGTCACGGGCCGGATCGATCGAAATGAAGATCGGCTGCACCTTCGCGGCGCGCGCGGGGGCTTCCTTCTCGAACTGCGCAAACCCCTTCATCAGGACCTGCATGTCGATCGGGCAAGCATCGGGGCAGAATGTGTAGCCGAAGTACACGACGCGGTAATCGCCCTTGAAATCGTTCCAGGTGACCGTCTTGCCGTCCTTGTCCACCAGTTCGAACGGACCGCCGATGGCGGCCCCTTCCAGCGGCGGCTTCTCGGTGGGCGCGTTGGCGCCGGAATTGCAGGCGGCGAGTGCGAGGGGGGCGGCGAGGGCGGCGAACAGCTTGAAGCGAAGGGTCATAGCGCGCCGGTTCATGCTCTGCTAAACCGCCCGGTGCAAGGCGGCCGGGTGGCAAAGCGCGGCTGCGCAGGCGAAAAATGCAAAGGATGGTGGAAGTGTCTATGCGCGTCGGATCGCGAGCGGAACGTATCCTCCGGGGAATGCTGGCAGCAGCAATGCTCGCCGGTGGCGGGCTTGCCGCGCCGGCCTATGCCCAGTTCTCCGAAAGCTACCGCTTCCTGGAAGCCGTGCGCAAGAAGGAGGGCGACAAGGTGGAAACCGCGCTTTCCGACCCTGGCTCCACGATCATCAACACGCGCGACGTCACCAGTGGTGAGACCGCGCTGCACATCGTCGTCAACCGCCGTGACATTACCTGGCTGCAGTTCCTGACCGCCAAGGGCGCCAACGTGAACGTGCGGGACGGGCAGGGGCGCACGCCGCTGCAGATGGCCGCCAACCTCGGCTGGCGCGATGGCGTGGCGCTTCTTCTGTCGCGCAAGGCCAACACCGAAGTCGCTAACGACGCGGGCGAGACGCCGCTGATCTCGGCCGTTCACCGGCACGACCTGGAGATGACCAGGCTGCTGCTGAAGGCGGGCGCCGATCCGAACCGGGCGGATAATTCCGGCCGGTCGGCGAAGGACTACGCGGCGCTGGCGGGCAAGGGCAATTCGCTGCTTGCCGCGATCGGGGCCGATACCCAGCCGGGCGCCGGCAAGGCCAACCGTCCGACGTACGGCCCGACGTTCTGAACCCGCTTGCTCCTTCCTCGCGGCTTGTAGCCGGTGGAGGGGGCGTGGAATGCCGCATGGCCCAGATGGAAAAGCAGTCATGACCGATCCAGCCGCCGACCAGTCCCTGGAGGATGTCCGGCTTCGCCTTGCCCCCTTCGTGGCGGATGCTGCGGTGTTCGACGGGTGGAGCCTTGAGGCCGTGCGTGAAGCCGCCGCGCAGGCCGGCGTGGACCCCGATGTCGCTGTCTACGCCTTCAAGGGCGGAGCGATGGAGATGATCGCCGCCTGGATCGCGCATATCGACCGCGCGATGGTGGCCGCTCTGCCTGCGGCGCAAGTGGCGGCGCTGCCGATCCGCGAGCGCATTCGCCGCCTCGTGCTGTTTCGGCTGGAAGCGACTGCCGGGCGCGAGGAAGCGCTTTCGCGCGCGCTGGCAATCATGGCGATGCCCCGCAATGCCGCCCGCGCGCTGAAGCTTGGCTGGCACAGTGCCGATACGATGTGGCGCCTTGCGGGCGATACCGCGACCGACTTCAATCACTACACCAAGCGCGCCACGCTGGCGGGGGTCTACGCCAGCACGCTGGCAATCTTCGTTGCCGACACGAGCGAGGGCAAGCAGGAGACCAGGGCGTTCCTCGATCGCCGGATCGCGGACGTCATGCGGTTCGAGAAGGTGAAGGCCCAGTTGCTCCGCCCTTCCGAGCAGCGCTTTAGCGTGGCGCGGTTCCTGGGGCGGTTGCGCTACCCGGCAACCTGACCGCAAGCGAACGGGATAACGGTCGGCCCGTCGTTATTGCGAATAAGTTGCAATATGGCCGGCGATCTGGCAGCGGAGCCCTCATGACTCTCGATCTTCTTCCTGTGGGGCAACCGGCCCGGATCCTCGCGGTCGACTGGACCGCGCTTGTCGAGGAAGAGGCCAGGCGACTGCGGGCTCTCGGAATTGACAGTGGCGCGCGGGTAAAGGTTAGCCATCGTGGCGTGTTTGGCGGCCGTGATCCGATCGCCGTCGCCGTGGGGCGCATGACCGTCGCGTTGCGCCGCGCCCACGCCGCTGCCATGCAAGTGGAGCCGCTCTGATCATGTTCGCCAGCGTAGATGCGGCCCCGACTTCGTCTGCGGCCCTGCCTCGGGTTCGTCTGTCATGAGCAAGCCCCGCAAGATCGCGCTCGTCGGCAATCCCAATGCCGGCAAAAGCGCCCTGTTCAATGCGCTGACCGGCGCGCGTCAGAAGATCGCCAACTATCCGGGGGTCACGGTTGAGCGCAAGTCGGGCCGCATGGTTCTGCCTTCGGGCGAGCCGGTCGAGATGACCGACTTGCCGGGCTCCTACTCGCTTGATCCGACCAGTCCGGACGAGGCAGTCACTGCCAAGGTGATTCGCGGCGAGTTCACCGGCGAAAGCGCGCCCGACGCGCTGGTGGTCGTGCTCGACGCCTCGAACCTTGAGCAGCATCTGGTCTTCGCCCAGGAGATCATTGCGCTCGGCAAGCCGACCGTCGTGGCGCTCAATATGCTCGACCTTGCCGAGCGGGATGGCCTCGTGCTCGATCCCGAGGCGCTGGCGCATGCGCTCGGCGTCGCCGTGGTGCCGACCGTGGCGGTGCGCCGCCGCGGTCTGACCGAGCTTGCCGAGGCCATTTCCCGTGCCGAGCTGCGCCATCCCGGGCCCGGCCTCACGGACCTGACGCTGACCGAACGGCGCGTCGCCGCGCATGCCATGGCCGATGCCGCTATCCTTTCGGAATCCTCGCGCCATCGGCTGCACGCCCGGCTCGACAAGGTTCTGCTTCACCCCTGGTTAGGGCCGCTGGTCCTGTTCGCCTTGCTCTTCGTGGTGTTCCAGGCCGTGTTCGCATGGGCCACCCCCTTCGCGGACGGTCTTGAGGGCGGGGTAGCCTGGCTGTCGGAGGCGGTTACCATCATTGTACCCCCCAGCCTCGCGCGGGACCTTTTGACGGAGGGCGTCCTTGCGGGTGTGGGCTCGGTCGTGGTGTTCCTGCCCCAGATCGTCATCTTGTTCTTCTTCATCCTGGCGATGGAAGCTTCCGGTTACATGGCCCGCGCGGCCTTCCTGATGGACCGGATGATGGCGCGGGTCGGCTTGTCGGGGCGCAGCTTCATCCCGCTCCTGTCGAGCTTTGCTTGCGCCATTCCCGGGATCATGGCGACCCGCAGCATCACCGATGATCGGGACCGTCTCACCACGATCCTGATTGCGCCGCTGATGACCTGCTCGGCACGCCTGCCGGTCTACGCGGTGATCATCGCAGCCTTCATCCCGCAGGAATCCGTCGGGTGGGGGATCGGCCTGCAGGGGCTGGTGCTGTTCGCGCTCTACGTCGCCGGTATTCTCGGGGCGATGATCGTCGCGCTGGTGCTGCGTCGCTCCGTCACCCGTGGAGCCGCCAGCGGCTTCATCATGGAAATGCCCAAGTATCAGATGCCGGCCATCAAGGACCTGCTGATCGGGCTGTGGCAGCGTGCGTGGATATTCCTTCGCCGCGCCGGCACGATCATCTTCATGGTCACCGCCGTCCTGTGGCTTCTGCTCAACTTCCCGCGCGCCGGGGAGGGCGAGAACCAGGTCGACGTCTCGATCGCCGGCAGGCTGGCGAGCGGGCTGGCCGTGGTGGTTGAACCGATCGGCTTCAACCGGGAGATGGCCCTGGCCCTGATCCCGGCCATGGCGGCGCGCGAGGTCGCGGTCAGCTCGCTGGCGACGACATATGCGGTCGCGGCCTCGGAGGATGACGAGGAGGCCCAGGCCATGGCGCTGGGCGATCAGCTCAAGGCGCGCTGGACGCTGCCGATGGCGCTGGCCTTCCTGGCCTGGTTCGTCTTCGCGCCGCAATGCATGTCGACGATTGCGGTGGCCCGGCGGGAAACCAGCGGGTGGAAGTGGCCGCTGTTCATGCTCGCCTACTTGTTCGCCCTGGCTTACGTGGCGGCGGGGCTGACCTATTGGGCCGCTGTCGCCGCCGGCCTCTAGGCTTCGTCCGGTTTAGACGGAATCGGCACCAGCCCGCGCCCCACTTGACCTCCCACAGGGTGCTATCGCCGGGAGGTCGGGTGGGGGCGCCGGCTGGTGCCGCCTGAACAGGACAAGCTCTAGCTGTCGAAAAGCACCGGGGCGGGACTCGCAGGACCGCCTCCGACTGCGCTACTTCAGGCGCCGATTCCGAAAACCGAAAGCGATTCCCATGGCAGGCAGCGTCAACAAGGTCATTCTCGTCGGCAACCTCGGTCGCGATCCCGAATCGCGCTCGTTCCAGAACGGCGGCAAGGTGGTGAACCTGCGCATCGCGACCAGCGAAAGCTGGAAGGATCGCAACAGTGGGGAGCGCAAGGAAAAGACCGAATGGCATTCGGTCGCGATCTTCAACGAAGGGCTCGCCAACGTCGCCGAACGCTTTCTGCGCAAGGGCTCGAAGGTCTATATCGAGGGCCAGCTGCAGACCCGCAAATGGCAGGACCAGCAGGGCCAGGACCGGTATTCGACGGAAATCGTGCTGCAGGGCTTCAATAGCGTCCTGACCATGCTCGATGGCCCGGGCGGCGGTGCCGGC
>Ga0233380_1000297_pt1 | contig 27728 bp, 24 predicted proteins | sample ElkDunMinimDraft_9_FD_191541 | JGI IMG/M metagenome (GOLD analysis project Ga0233380, IMG submission 191541) | Fecal eukaryotic communites from dung pellets of Tule Elk in California, USA - Elk Dung F36 | ecosystem: Host-associated > Mammals > Digestive system > Large intestine > Fecal | place... | reverse complement strand
CATGCCACGCTTATCCCTGCCCTCCACAGCCAATTCATTGCGACGCGTCAAATATGACAGGCTGTCCGTTTGCGTGAGTTCGCGGCGTGGCAGCCCTTCGGGTGGCAATCACCGCCGGTTGCCGGACCCGCAGGCACGCGCTGAACTGGGATGCTGATTGTGCGCACCACACTATCTCCGCTGCATAGCGATACGACCAGTGTTGCCCCCACGGCAGGCGCGCCTACGGTAATTGCCGTGGGCAGCAGGGCGACAAGCCCGAACAGGGTGGCTCCCGTCATTCCGGGCCCGCTTCATCATCCAGCAGGATGCGGTTCGCCGCACCGTCCAGATCATTGAACTGCCCGCCCTTCAGCGCCCAGAAAAAGGCAAACAGGCCGCAGATTCCCATGAACAAGGCAATCGGCAGTAGGAACGCCATTCCTGTCATCGCGCGGCCCTTATCAAACGGAGTGAATTGGCGATGACGATAAGCGAGCTTGTCGACATGGCGATGGCCGCCAGTAGCGGCGTTATATAGCCAAGGATCGCCAGCGGTACGGCGAACACGTTGTATCCAATGGCAAGAGCGAAGTTCTGCCGTACGACCCGCATCGTCCGCTGGGCCGCCCGCACAGCGGAAGGCAGCGCCAGCAATGAATCACCCAAAAATACCAGATCCGCCGCCTGCCGCCCAACGTCGCTTGCCGTGCCCGGCGCGATAGACGCGTTGGCCGCAGCCAGCGCCGGGCCATCGTTCAGCCCGTCACCCACCATAAGCACGTTGCGCCCGGCATTCTGCAGGCGAGAAACAGCGTCACATTTGTCGCTGGGACTGGCGTTTGCCTGCGCGGTCAGGCCCGTCGCTCGGGAAGCCTCCGCTACTGCGCGAATGTTGTCGCCGGATAGGATCGAGCATTCCACACCCAACCCCTTCAGTTGGCGCAGCGCTTCATCGTGGTCCGGCCGCAGCCGGTCGGCAAACGTGATCAGCCGCACGGGCCCGCCGGTAATTTCCAGCGCAACGGCACTCGTCGCCGCGGAATCAGGACGCCGCAGCGCAACGTCCACACCCTGCCATTGGCCGCGCAGACCATAGCCCGGTTCTTCACTGACATGGTCAATTTGCGCCGCCCGGTATCCCGAGGCGATCAACGCAGCAGCAAGCGCGCGCGACAGCGGATGGCGGCTGTGCGACGCCAGCCCCAGCGCCACAGCCGCCTCATCAGCGGACAGCGCCGCAAGCCCGGACACATCCGGCATAGGCTGCCCCATCGTCAGCGAACCAGTCTTGTCGATCAGCGCGCGGTCTATACGAGCAAGGCGTTCCAACGCACTGCCGTCTTTTACCATGATCCCGCACCGCATCAGCGCGTTGCAGGCCACAACCTGCGCGACGGGCACGGCAAGGCCAATGGCGCAGGGGCACGTGATAATCAGAACGGCAATGGCAATCACGATTGATTGATAGGCGCCCGCTCCGGCAATCATCCATCCAATGAAGCTCAACAGTGCCAGTGCATGTACGGCCGGCGCATAAATGCGCGATGCCCGGTCCGCGATGCGCACATAGGCTGATCGCGCCTGACCAGACGATTCCATCAATCGGGCGATCTCTGCCAGCGAGGTATCATGCCCTGCCGCTGTCACGCGCACATCGAGCGGGGCATCTCGGTTCAGCGTTCCTGCATGGACTGTATCGCCGGGCACAACCGCCTGCGGCTCACTTTCACCGGTCAGCAGCGACTGATCGATCCCGCTTGTGCCCGCGATTATCTCGCCATCAGCGGCCAACCGCTCCCCTGCGGCGACGCGCATGACTGCCCCCGTCACAAGATCGCGCGCCGCCACCCATTCCAACTGCCCGTCTGCCGTAATTACGGTGGCGCCGGGCGCTGCCTGTCGAAGCAGCGCATCGACCCCGGCCCGGGCGCGATCCCGCATCGCTGCATCCAGAGCGCGCCCTGCGAGCAAGAACAGCAGCAGCATCAGCGTTCCGTCAAACCACGCGTCATGCCCGCCGGTAAATGTCTCATAAAGGCTAAGCGCGGTTGCCAAGGATACCCCAATCGAAATCGGCACATCCATGTTGGTCCGCCCGCGCCGCAAGGCACTGAAGGCGGAGCGAAAGAACGGCCGCCCGGCATAGACAATCGCAGGAACGCCGATCAGTGCCGAAAGCCAGTGGAACAGGTGGCGCGTGCTGCCGTCAGCGCCAGACCAGTTGCCGACCGACAACAGCATGACATTCATCATGCCAAAGCCCGCAACCGCCAGCGGTGCAAGCAACCCCTTCACGGCGGAAGGCGTTGCCTGCATGTCTTCGCCGCGCGGCTGGCTGGCGAAACCGACACCCTCAAGCGCGGCAACCAGTTGCGGCACAGTCATACCCGGCAGATGCATTACTCGGACCTGCCGCGCGGAAAGGTTCACACGCGCGGAAACGACACCCGGAACCGCCTGAAGCGCCCGCTCCACTTTCCCCATGCAACCAGCGCAGTGCATCCCCGGGACAATCAGTGCTGTCTCTAAAGGCGGGTCAGACACATCCTGTGCCAGCGCGCTCAACGCAGGTCTCCTTCGGTGCGCCACTGATGCCCGTTCGCCTGCACCGTTACCCGCAGTCGCCAACGCCCGGCAGGCAGGCTGGACGCCGAAAGGAAAGCGCCCTCGCCGACTGAGGAGAACTGCAATACCCGGTCAACGTCGTGGCCCAACGGGTGGCGAGCAGCAGCCTCAACAGACATCGCGCCAGAAGGTGCTCCAGACAATGCCAGCAACACGCGACCATCCGCCCTGCGCTCCATGTCTGCGCGCCAGCCAAGCGCGCTCTCGGCATCTGCCTCGTCCAGCCACCGGTTGAAATTCTGGCTGGCAACATAGGAGTTTCGGACCGTCACTCCCCCGAAGGTAGAACTGGCCAGCCGCGCCATCGTCAGATTAACGGCGATGATGATCGCAAAGAACGCGACCATGATCATCGCCATGCGGCGGCCGGTAAATCGGCTGGAGGTACCTTGGCTCATTCCACGTCTCCCGAAGTATCAAAGCGGGTCTGGTGAGTATCGCCGCCGCCCTCTGCATCCAGTGCCCGCAGCGTGAAGCTGAACGACTGCGCCGGCGTTCCAGGCGGCGCGATGACATAGATGCGGACCGGGGCCGCCTGATCGGCGGAAACAGTGTGCCGCAACGTGCGCGCAGCATCAGTGCGCGGCATGTCGTCACGCCACATCACTGCACCGTCCAGTCCCAGCAGCCCGATCTCCATGGCGCGGGGACGGTTTTCCATGTTGAGCAGCTTCACCGTATAGGCGTTGCGAATACGGCCATCGCTCATCAACATGAAAGCCGGGTTACGATCCTTCGCGACCGAGATGTCGATGTGCTTGCGTACGCCCAGTGCAAACAGCAGGGCCAGGCCAATCGCGCACCAGATTGCGAAGTAGATCAGCGTGCGCGGGCGGAAGATAGCCCGCGTCACGTTTTCCGGCGGCGCGCCCGCCTTTTCCGCTGCGGACCCTTCCAGTGTGGCATAATCGATCAACCCATGCGGCCGGCCAAGCTGATCCATGACCCCGTCACAAGCATCGATGCACAGCGCGCAGGTGATGCACCCAACCTGCGGCCCTTCGCGGATGTCGATGCCTGTCGGACACACCGCGACGCACTGGTCGCAATCAACACAATCACCCAGTGGAACCGGCGACGTTTTCGCCTTCTTCACACTGCCGCGCGGCTCTCCGCGCCAGTCCTTGTAGGTGACGATCAGCGACTTTTCATCCAGCATCGCAGTTTGGATGCGCGGCCAGGGGCACATATAGATGCACACCTGTTCGCGCATGAAGCCGCCCAGGATGAAGGTCGTGGCCGTGAGAATGGCGACAGTGGTGTAGGCAACTGCCGCGGCATTGCCGGTCCAGAAATCGCCGACAAGCGTGGGCGCGTCAGCAAAATACATGATCCATGCACCGCCGGTCCAGAAGCTGATGAACAGGTAGATAGACCATTTCAGGCCGCGTTTGCCAATCTTGGCAGTTCCCCACGGGGCGGCCTGAAGGCGCATCTGCGCATTGCGATCACCATCGACCAAGCGATCGACATGCTGGAACAGATCGGTCCAGACCGTCTGCGGACAGCTATAGCCGCACCACGCCCGCCCAACGGCGCTGGTTACAAGGAACAGCCCAATCGCCGCCATGATCAACAGCCCCGCGACGAAATAAAATTCGTGCGGCCAGATCTCTATGCCGAACATGTAGAACCGGCGGTTGGCCAGATCGATCAGCACGGCCTGATCAGGGGCATAGGGCCCGCGATCCCAGCGCAACCACGGGGTTATGTAGTAGATCGCCAAAGTGACAATCATCACCCCCCATTTGATGCGGCGATACTTGCCGTCCACGGCCTTGGGGAAAACCGCGCGCCGCTTTTCATACAGCGGGAGGGCGGCTTCAGGGCTGCTCATCGATCACCGCCCCAGCAGCAGCTACAGCTACAACCGAATCCGCTTCTGCCTTTGCAAACTCTTCACCACCGCCCAGCGAATGGACATAGGCAGCCAACATCTTGATCGTCACCGGATCAAGCCGCCCCTGCCATGCAGGCATGACACCGGCATGGGCATCGGTGATGCTCCCTGCGATAGCCTCGCGGGTGCTGCCGTACAGCCAGATCGCATCCGCCAGATTGGGCGCACCGAATTCGCGCATCCCTTTGCCATCCGCGCCGTGACAGGCCGCGCAATTCGTTGCGAACTGCTCCGCACCGCGCGCCGAGGATACACTGAGCTTCTCGCGCCCCGACAGTGTCAGGACGTGGTTGGTGACATCCTGGACCTGATCGGGGGTCAGTATCCCGTCGCGGCCGAATGACGGCATCAGGCTGTCCCGGGTCTTATCCTCGCCCGGCTGGCGAATGCCGTGCTTGATCGTAAATTCAATATCCGTGAGGTTGCCGCCCCACAGCCAGTCGTCATCGTTCAGGTTGGGATAGAGCCCCTCCACCCCAGCGGCACCGGCACCGTGGCACTGAATGCAATTGACCTGAAAGGCAGCGCGTCCCCCGGAAACGGCGGCTTTCATAAGCTGGGCGTTACCCGGCAGATCTTCGGTTGGCGTTGCGGCAAGCTGCGCCATCACATCGGCGCGTTGCAGATTGGCCTTGCGGGTTTCCTCGGCAAGCTGGCCCCGGCTGGTCCACCCCCCGATGCCGGGTGTCCCGGCGTTGAGCAGCGGGATCGCGGGATAAACCACGACATACCCCAGTGCGAATACAATGGTCAGGTAGAAGGTCCACAGCCACCAGCGGGGCATGGGGTTGTCCAACTCCTCGATACCGTCCCATTCGTGGCCGACGGTCTCGACGCCGGTAGGCTCATCGATGCGCTTATTCGCCATGGTCGTCACCTTCGAAGATCATTCGCGCAGCCGCGTCGTTCCTGCCCTTTGCACCGGGCCAAAAAGGCCACGCGCCAAGACACAGGAACACCACGACCATCGCCAGCAGGCCCCAGCTGTCGGCAAAGTGCCGCAGCGCGTCATAGGTGGAGTGTGCGCTCATCGGCCCTTCTCCGTGGCCAGCTCTTCCTGCGCAGCAACGCTGTTCACATCGACCAGCGTACCCAGAATCTGGAGATAGGCGACCAGCGCGTCCATTTCGGTCAGGCGCGATGGATCACCATCGAAATCCCGGATCTGCGCCTTGGGATAGCGTTGGGCGAAATCACCCGCATCCGCTTCGGGATCGGCCTGCGCGCGCAGGTCTTCGTTCGCTTTTTCGATGTCGGCCTTCGAATACGGCACCCCTACGCGGTACAGAGCCGTAAGCGCCGCCGTCATGTCGCCGGAAGCAAGCTCCCGCTCTGCCAGGAAAGCATAGGGCGGCATAACCGATTCCGGCACCACCGAACGTGGGTCCGTCAGATGCTGGACATGCCATTCGTCGGAATAGCGTCCGCCCACACGGGCAAGGTCCGGCCCGGTCCGCTTCGATCCCCACTGGAACGGGTGATCATACATGCTCTCGGCAGCAAGGCTGTAGTGCCCGTACCGTTCTCCCTCGTCGCGGAAGGGACGGATCATCTGGCTATGACAGGTGTAGCAGCCTTCGCGGATGTAGATGTCGCGCCCCGCCTGCTCTAGCGGCGTATAGGGTCGCATCCCCCGGACCTTCTCGATGGTGTTATCGATCCAGAACAGCGGCGCGATCTCTACCATACCGCCGATGCTGACGACGATGAACGAGAGGAAGGCAAGCAGGCTGACGTTACGCTCGATCTTCTTGTGACCGCTCAGCACGGGTGAAGGGGTATTCATGGCTGTCGGCCCTTATGCAGCGTGTGCGGTTTTGAGGGGGCGATCGGCGTCTGCATCATATGCGGCGCTGTACATCGGCGCTTCCTGACGCTGGCGACCCTTGATGGTCAGCCAAACGTTCGCGGTCATAATGGTAGCGCCCGCCAGGTAGAGCAGCCCGCCAAAGGCCCGCAGCACGTACATCGGATGCAGCGCAGCGACCGATTCAGCAAAGCTGTTCACCAGATAGCCGTCGGCTCCGTACTCGCGCCACATCAGCCCCTGGGTGATCCCCGCCACCCACATTGATGCGGCGTAGAAAACGATGCCAATAGTCGCCAGCCAGAAGTGCCAGTTCACCCAGCGCAGGCTGTAAAGCCGCTCACGCGACCAAAGCCTTGGCACAAGGTAATAGATCGCCGCGAACGTGATCATGCCATTCCAGCCAAGCGCACCGGAATGAACATGGCCAATGGTCCAGTCGGTGTAGTGCGACAGGCTGTTGACCGACTTGATCGACATCATCGGCCCTTCGAAGGTGCTCATGCCGTAGAAGGCCAGCGCCATCACCATCATGCGAATGATCGGATCGGTGCGGACTTTGTCCCAGGCCCCGTTCAGCGTCATCAGCCCGTTGATCATGCCGCCCCAGCTGGGCATCCAGAGCATGATCGAAAACACCATGCCCAGCGTCTGCGCCCAGTCAGGCAGCGCCGTGTAATGCAGGTGATGCGGCCCGGCCCAGATGTAGAGGAAGATCAACGACCAGAAGTGAATGATCGACAGGCGGTAACTGTAGATTGGCCGCTCTGCCTGCTTGGGCACGAAGTAGTACATCATCGCCAGGAAACCGGCGGTCAGGAAGAAACCAACCGCGTTATGGCCGTACCACCACTGCACCAGCGCGCCCTGCACGCCCGCCCACAAGGGATAGCTGCGCGATCCGGTAAGGCTGATGGGAACGTCAAGGTTGTTGACCACATGCAGCATGGCCACAGTAATGATGAAAGCCAGATAAAACCAGTTGGCGACGTAGATGTGCGGCTCGGAGCGGCGAACGATCGTCCCCACGAACACCGCCAGATAGGCAAGCCAGACAATCGTCAACCACCAGTCAACGTACCATTCCGGCTCGGCATATTCCTTGGACTGGGTAACGCCCATCAGATAGCCGCTGGCGGCCAGCACGATGAACAGCTGGTAACCCCAGAAAACAAAGCGGGCGAGGCCGGGGAAGGCCAACCTCGCCCGGCAAGTGCGCTGGACGACGTAGAAACTCGTCGCGATCAGCGCATTGCCTCCAAAAGCGAAAATAACGGCAGACGTGTGCAGCGGCCGGATGCGGCCGAAGGTCGTCCACTCAAGATCGAAATTGAGCGCCGGAAAAGCGAGCTGCAGTGCAATGAACAGCCCCGCCAGAAGCCCGACCATGGCCCATAGCACCGTGGCAATCATGCCCCAGCGGATCGGGTCATCGTCGTAGAGTCCGGGATCGGAAGGAGCGCTGATTATCCCCTGGGCAATGGCACTGTAGTCAGGCCTGCTTACGGTGAACCAGAGGCCAATGCATGCGGCCAGCGCAACGATTGCCATGTGCACGGCAAAACCACCGTCTTTGGCAGCAGCAAGTGCCATTATGGCAATAAGGATGATAGCCAGCCATAAGCCAGCGCGTGTAAGTATGTGTACCATGAGCCTTCCCTCTCATGTTGATGATGAGGGCCGCCCTGCAGCTTCCTGACCGCTGCCACATTGATGCCGATCAATTTTGAAGAAAGCGGAAAATTTCGCTGAATTCTGCGAATTATTGCGTGAAATCAAAGCCAGAGAAGGCGGCGTCATGCACGGTGTCCCTCGTAGCCGTAAAAATGATCCGCATCGGGCGGACAAGGCGGCAGCGAATGAGGGAACCATGCACAGAATGACTGCTCTGACCGCATCTGCGGTCGCGATGCTGCTTGCCAGCCCAGCCCTTGCCGGAAACCCGGAAGGCAACTGGCAGGTAAAGGCGCTCGCCACCGGAGTACTTCCTGATGGCAAAATCACGCAGATCAAGCACGACGGGATCGGCCTGCCAGTCGGAAGCCAGACGAAGGCAAACGACAATGTCGTGCCGACGCTGGCGATCGAATACTTCGCGACGCCTAATATCTCTGTCGAGACGATCTGCTGCCTGACCAAGCACCGCGTCAGCGGCGCCGGGGCCCTGGCTGGCACCAGCATCGTTGACGACGTGCTGATCCTGCCGGCTACGCTGACCGTGAAGTATCACGTCGGCAAAGGCCCTATCCGCCCTTATGCCGGTATCGGCCCCAGCCTGTTCCTGATCTTTGACGAAAAACCCGGCGCAACCACCCGCGCCCTGGGCGCGACGCGTGTCAAAATGAGCAATGAGATCGGCTTCGCCCTTCAGGGCGGCGTCGACATCGCCGTGAATGACGCTGGGCTTGGCGTAACCCTGGATGCCAAGAAGTACTTCACCAACACCACGGCCCGTTTCTACAACGCAAGCGGCACCGAAGTGCTGGCCACCCGGCACGCACTGGACCCCTGGGTGGTCAGCGGCGGCGTATCCTACCGCTTCTGATCGACCGTCCCCGCCAACGCCAATGGGCCGACCTGTTATCAGGCCGGCCCATTTTTTATCGGCTGTGCAGGACAAAAAAGAGGCGCGGCGGAGATGATCCGCCGCGCCCCCGCCTACTCTGGCTCGCTACTTAGGCAGCTTCAATTTCCTTCGCCCGCTTTTCGGCATGGTCCTTGAACATCTCCATGATGTCACCCGACGTTACTGGCCGGACGTCCTCGGACGGGCGCGAGCCACCAGAGCTTTTCGGCGCAGTGTCCACCCCCTTGGCCTTTGCCCGCGCGCGCAGTGCACCCACCGTAATCTCCTCGCGGCGATAGTTGGCGAAAAGCGATTCATGGCGGAAGAAGCGGATTGCGTTGCCATGCGTCACCTTGTCGATCTGCGCTTCCGTCAAATGCTTGGCCGAATCCCAGAGATACTCCGGCACGTCAGGCCACAGCGCGTCCGAATGCGGATAATCGCATTCATACGCGACCATGTCCTCGCCGATCTCATCCAGGTGGCGCAGACCGAAACGGTCATCGACAAAGCAGTGCAGGAAATGACGCTTCACGAGATCGCTGGGCTTCATGTCCTGAAAGCGCGAATGCGTCCACGCCTTGTGCCGCCAGTTCGAAAAGTCTGCGCGTTCCATGAAATAGGGAACCCATCCAATGCTGCCTTCCGAAATGGCGATGCGCAGATCTGGATACTGCTGCAGTTCTTCCAGCTGGAGCCAGTCTGCCAGTCCTTGCGCAACCGATAACGGCATGGTGGAAATCCATGCCTCGATTGGCGTTTCCATGGACGCATGCGGGGCCGGATTACCCGAACCGATGTGCAACGCCACTGTCATGTCCGTGTCGGCAATCGCCTTGAACATCGGGTTCCAGTAATCGTTGTGAATGCTGGGCAGCCCCTGCACCGTCGGGTTCTCGTTCATAGAAATGGTGCGGAAACCCTTTTTCGCCAGCCGATGGATTTCCGCGACAGTTGAATCGCTGTCCCATGTCGGCAGGATGCCGATGGGAATGAAGCGCCCGGGATACGCCATGCACCATTCTTCGTAATGCCAGTCGTTGTACGCCTGCATGTGCCGCAGGGAGAGCGCCTTGTCCGGTGCCTTGTGGAAGGTCTGCCCGTCAAAGCCGATGGAGTTTCCAAAACACATGGATGCGGCGATGCCGTTAACATCCATGTCATCAATGCGGGCGTGAACATCGTAACAGCCGTCACGCAGTTGATCGAGCGATGTTGGCTCCATACCGTATTCGTCGAACGGACGACCGACCACGGCGTTAAGGCCAACCGACGGACGGATGTAGCCCTGATACTCCCAGAAATTCTTACCCTCGCTATCGGTCTTCAGCTTTGGCGCGCTGGCCAGAAGATCGCCCGAAAGCTGCTTGTCGAAAAGGGTCGGCGGTTCGCAGATATGATCATCGACGCTGATGATCACCATATCGTTCATTTGCATTGCCTGTCTCCATTTCAGACGTCGTTTCCGCTCCCGTCCGGCATTGCACGCCGTGACTGTAAGCCTTGCCGCCCTTCTCCCGTGGTACGAGGCTGCCGACATTGATCGCGATCAAAGTCGAACGGCGGCGTCTGTTGCAACGTCACGAGGAACCATCCCTTTTTTCGAATGAGGACGCCATGGGCGAGATTTCCACGATAGTCGCAGACGCGCCGCCACCGGCACGCATTCCCGTAGAGGCCTATATTTCCGAAGACTACGCGCGAGCCGAACGAGACAAGCTTTGGCGCAAGGTCTGGCTGCAGGCCGGACGGGTGGAAGACATCCCGGACGTCGGCAACTACATCACCTATGAGGTTCTGGATGATTCAGTCCTGATCGTCCGCACCGCCCCCGACACGATCAAAGCTTATCACAACACCTGCCCACATCGGGGCCGCCGACTTGTCGACACACCCGACGGCCAGCGCAATGCGCACGGCAAAAAAACGAACTTCGTCTGCGGATTCCACGCCTGGACTTTCGACATTGAAGGAACCTGCACCTTCATCCAGAGCCGGGAGGACTGGGGCGACGCATTGACCGACGCGGACACCCGCCTAGGCTCAGTATCATGCGACACATGGGGCGGCTTCATCTGGGTAAACCTGGAGCCGGCCTGCGAACCCTTGCGCGAATATCTGGAACCTGCCGCCTCGATGCTCGATCCCTTCGAGCTGCAGAATATGCGGGCACGCTGGCGGAACTGGACGATCTTTGACTGCAACTGGAAGGTTGCGCTCGAAGCGTTCAACGAAACGTACCACGTGCCCGGAACACACCCAGAGTTCACCGAATTCGGTGACTTCACCGGCTGGGGACGGCCACAGGGAAAACACAGCCATATCGGCTATGACGCGCCAGAAGGGCTGGAGGAAAACAAGGCCAAACTGCGGCTGGGTGCCGGCGATCCACGCATCTCAACGGCGGAAATGCAGAAATACACCTGGGAAGGCGTCAACACCAACACGACGCAAACGCTAGTCGATGTCGCACAAACGTTGCCCGACGTGCTGCCGGAAAGCACTGCGCCTGAAGACGTGCTGAAATACTGGCTCGACACGGCCCGCACAATTGATGAACACCGCGGCGTATTCTGGCCAAAGGTTGATCCCGCCCATGTCGCCGCTAGCGGCACGAGCTGGCAAATCTTTCCGAACCAGCAGATCGGTCACGCAGTGAATAACATGCTCTGTTATCAAGCCCGACCCTGCGGTTATGATCCCGACAAGTGCTATTTCGAGGTGGCAGTCTACGAACTCTATCCCGCAGATCAGGCGCCTGAAACGCAGTGGCAATATGCCGCACCGCAAGATTTCCCGCATGTACTCAAACAGGATTTCTCCAACATGGCAGCGGTGCAGCAGGGCATGAAGGCCGCAGGCTTTCGCGGCAACATCCCCAACCCCAAGGCCGAAGGCGCCGTGCTGAGCCTGCACCGCAATCTGGCCCGCTACATGGATACCGGAAATCCCCGCCCTTTACGGTAGCGCATCACGCCGACAATCCGGCATCGATCCCGGCAAAAGCGCGATCACACAAAACTAAATCGCGCGGGTCTGCGGACCTGCGCGATTTTCATTTCCACCGTCAGCAGGCAAAAAAAAGGAGCGGCCAGAATAACCTCCAACCGCTCCCGCCAAGTTGGGAGAAGCTATCAAGCGAGATGTTCTCACATCGGAACCTGATGGAGTATCCTGTATGCAATGCGGCACGTATCCGGGCATTGATTGAAATCAACCTGATGCCACGCCACGATAATTTTCGCCCATTTTCGATTTTTGATCCCGATCAACGAGCGCCCTTTCTTCTCGCCCTAGATAATAGACATCACTGTTGATTATTACCTGCGGCGTGGCCGCTGGGAGGGAACGGAAATGACTGCTTGCACACCCACCGATTGCCCCACGGTCACGCCCGAACACATCGAAGACATGCGCGCGAAGTATCTTCGTGAACGGGATCGTCGCATCAATCGCAACCACAACAACCAGTACATTCCCGCCAGCGGCAAATGGTCAAAGATCTACGAGGAAGACCCCTACACGCCCATCGCCCCGCGTGATCCTGTCACCGGCGAAACCGAAGTCGTCATCCTTGGCGCCGGCTATTGCGGGATGATGGTGGCAACCCAGCTGAAAAAAGCAGGCATCAGCAACTTCTACAACATCGACCACGGCGGCAATTTTGGCGGCACCTGGTACTGGAACCGCTATCCCGGCATCCAGTGCGACAATGACTCGCTGGTTTACATGCCGCTGCTCGAAGAGACAGGCTACATGCCGTCAAAGAAGTTCGCGGACGGCTATGAGATCCACGATCACTGCCAAATAATCGCTGACACATTCGGCATTCGCGACAACGCGCTGTTTCACACGCTGATCGAAACACTCGTGTGGAACGCCGAGACGAACCGCTGGCACGTCGGCACCAACCGCGGAGACGATATCAAGGCGCGCTTTGTCGTGCTCGCCATGGGGCCGCTCAACAAGCCCAAGCTGCCGGGCATTCCAGGCATCGACGAGTTCAAGGGCAAGATCTTTCACACCGCCCGCTGGGACTATGACTATACCGGCGGTGAATGGCGAAAGCCTGTTCTGGACAAGTTGGCCGACAAGAAGGTTGCGATCATCGGCACTGGCGCCACGGCGATCCAGGTCGTGCCCTATCTCGCGAAGTATGCCCAGCAGACCTACGTCGTACAGCGCACCCCCTCAACCATCGACGCGCGCGACAACCGACCCATCGATGCCGAGTGGTTCAAGGCACAGAAACCTGGCTGGCAGCAGGAGCGTATCCGTAACTTCCACCATGCCGCGATGGAGCGTCTGGCGCCTGGTGAACCAGACCTCGTGCAAGATATCTGGACAGAGATCAGCCGCAACGTTTCCGCGGAACTCGACGCAGAAGGCTGGCCAGAGCACACGCCGGAAGAATACGCCGCCCGGCGCGAGGTGTGGGACTACCGCGTAATGGAGCGCCTGCGCGCCCGCTGCGACATCGTGAACGACCCCGAAACGGCTGAAGCTCTCAAGCCCTATTACCGTTACCTCTGCAAACGCCCGGCATCCAACGATGACTATTACCCAGCGTTCAATCAGCCCAACGTCACCCTGATCGACGTGGCCGAAACACAAGGGCTGGAGCGGCTGACCGAAAAGGGGTTCATCCACAACGGCGTGGAATATGAGATCGACTGCCTGATCATGGCCTCCGGTTACGAAGTGACCAACGATCTGGATCGCCGCTGGGGCATCGGACGGATCGAAGGTGTAAATGGGCGGTCCATCTATGACTACTGGCGAGAAGGGTTCCAGACCTTCCAGGGGATGATGGCCCACAACTTCCCCAACATGTTCTTCACGGGCTTCACCCAGTCCGCCGCGAACGCCAGCAATTCCAAGACCTTCATCGATCAGGGTTTCCACATCGGCTACATCGCCAGCGAGGCGTTGAAGCGCGGCGCGGAAAGGATCGAGCCAAGCGCCGAAGCACAGGACGCCTACATCAACCGCCTGCGCTCCGTGGCGGTCGATAACTCGGCCTACGTCAACGAATGCACGCCATCGTACTTCAACAACGAGGGCGACACGACGAAGAAGCGTCACATCTTCGGTGAGCCCTGGGGCGAAGGCTATTACGCCTTTGAAGACATGCTGGCGCAATGGCGCGCGACCGGAACACTGGACGGCCTTGTCCTCAACATCCCGCAAGTCGCTGAACCAGCCTGACGCCGCGCGGCACGGAGAACGTCCATGAACAAGCCCGAAAAAATCGCTTCCGCAGACCTCTCGGAACCGCTGACCTACCCGGTAGAAGCCTATATCTCGCGCGATTATGCCGAGGCTGAGGCCGACCTTCTGTGGTCAAAGGTGTGGCAGCAGGCAGGCCGGATCGAGGAAATTCCCGAAGTCGGCAATTATATCACCTACAACATCTGCAACGATTCCATCCTGATCGTTCGCACGGCGGCAGATACGATCAAGGCTTACCACAACGTCTGCCCCCATCGCGGCCGTCGACTGGTAGGGAACAATTGCGGCGGCGGGCACGGCCCCATCGCCGGCAAAGGCGAGCACAGCGCTTGCGGCCGGCAGGGCAGCTTCACCTGCAATTACCACGCGTGGACCTTCAGCCTGGATGGCAAGGCAACCTACATCCTTGATCAGGACGACTGGCAGGGCACGCTTACTGAAGAGCGCACCAGCCTGATGTCCGTCCAGGTCGATACATGGGGCGGCTGGATCTGGATCAACATGAATCCGGCTGCGGGGCCGTTGCGCGACTATCTTGAGCCGGTCGCATCTCTGCTGGATCCATTCCAGTTCGAAAAGATGCGCTACCGCTTCCGCCAGTGGGGCGTGTTCGACTGCAACTGGAAGGTTGCGCTGGAAGCCTTCCTTGAACCGTATCATGTGGCGGGGACCCACCCGCAGCTTACCAAATACGGCGACTTCTACGCGTGGTCGAAGGCGCTGGGACTGCATGGCAACGATGGCTACGACACCAAAGACCATGGCGCCGGCGGTTCAGCGGCAAAGACCACCGTGCACCGTGCGGCGAAGGGCGATGACGCCCGCATCTCCATCGCCCGGATGCAGCAGGAATTCTGGGACACGATTGGCGCCAGCACCACCGAAACTCTGGTCAGGGCCGCCCAGCGGCTGGTGGAGGAATTGCCCGAGGGAACCCCTGCACACGAAGTGCACCACCATTGGATTGAATCGTCAAAGCGTGATGATGCCGCGCGCGGAGTAGACTGGCCGGAAATCAGCGACGACGAGATGGCAGCTGCCGGGTTGGCACTGAGCATCTTTCCAAACATGAATCTTATTCCGGGCCCAACCTTCTCCTTGTACTACCGCGTTCGCCCCCACGGCACCGATCCGGATAAATGCATCTACGAGGCCGTGGCACTCGACCGGTTCCCGGAAGGCGAAGAGCCGAAGACGGAATGGGTCTTTGCCGAACAGGATCTGTCGCAGTGGCCACATGTCATCGCGCAGGACATCTCGAACATGGTTGAAGTGCAACGCGGTCTGAAATCGCGCGGCTTCCGGGGCAATCTTCCTAACCCTTGGCAGGAACGGAAAGTCACCAACCTGCATCGCAACCTTGCGCTCTACATGGGTACGGGCGCTCCAGTGCCGGTTGAGGATTAGCGAGAGCCGGAAATTATGACGGCAGGGATTTGCGCGAAATCAAATCCCTGTCGTCCACACAGGTCCAGACTGCTTTCAGAAAAGACCCGCGGCCTTTCGCGAAGGCGCCAACCACGCCCACGCCAGCCGCCACAGGAGAGCCATCCATGTCCGTAACCGAAATCACTCGCCTGCATGCCGAAGCGATCAAGCCCCGGATCGGCAGCCGCATCCTCAACACCAAGGAAGAACTGCTCAGCGGCGAGCTGACTGACGCGATCAACGACCTTCTGGAACAGCGCGGCGTCCTTGTCTTCAAGCAGTTGCACTTCACGGATGAAGAGCAGATCCGGTTCACCAATCTTCTGGGCGGCAACGCCACGGAAATCGGCGCGGACGGTGGCGCGATCTTCTCGATCTCGCTCGATCGGAAGGAAAACGGCAAGGAAGTAATCGAATACCTCAAGGGGTCGCTGTATTGGCACATCGACGGGACCATGAATCCGGTACCGGTGCGCGGGTCTATGCTGACCAGCAAGGTCCTTCCGACCTGGGGCGGCAATACCGAATTCGCCAACTGCTACGCTGCCTATGACGACCTCCCGGATGCCGCAAAGGCAGAGATCGACGGCCTGAAAGTGGTTCACGCGATGTGGGTGTCGCAGCTTTATCACTGCCCGGAGCCGACACTTGAACAGCTCAACGACTGGCAGGCAAAGGGCACACAGGAACTGCCGCTTGTCTGGAACCACGAGACGGGCCGCAAATCGCTGGTTCTTGGCAACACGGCGCGCAACGTCGTCGGCAAGGACCTGGAGGAAAGCGCACGCATCCTGCACGGCCTGCGCGAGCACGCAACCAGCGAGCCGTACCATTACTCGCATGAGTGGGAAGTGGGCGATACCGTCATGTGGGATAACACCGGCACGCTGCACCGCGCCATGCCTTACGATCCGGACTGCGGACGCCTGCTTCGCCGGACGATCCTGCAGGGCGCAGAGCCCTTCAACTAGGCGTCCGCCGCCCCCTTTCCCGTTTCATGATGAGGTACAGCCATGGCTGAAATGGATCTTGCGGACCGCCTGAACACGGCCAATCCCTTGCGAATTACCGATCCGGCAAAAATTCCCGCCGCACGCTACTATGATGAGGATTTCTACCGCCTCGAATGCGAAAAGCTTTGGCCGCATGTTTGGCAGATGGCCTGTAGGCTTGAGCAAATTCCGAATGTCGGCGACTGGATCGAATATTCCAACGTCGGCAAATCTGTGATCGTGGTTCGCACAAAGGACGGGGTAAAAGCGTTCAATAACCACTGCCGTCACCGCGGTGTGCCGATCGCCGGCGGCAAGGGAAATGAACACGGCAACTGCAAGAAGTCCGGGTTCATCTGCCCATTCCACGGCTGGCGGTGGAACATGGATGGTGAAAGCACCTTCGTCTATGGGCGGCACCTCTGGGATGAGGAACTGCTGCAGAAGGACGATCTCGCATTACGGTCTGTCCGGGTGGAGACATGGGGCGGCTGCGCCTTCATCAACCATGATGCCGATGCGCCATCGCTGCAGGAAAGTATGGGGCCTGTACTCGACCGGCTTGAAGCGCGCGGCATGAGCAAGCTGCGTTCCGAATGGTGGTATGCAACTGTCCTGCCGGCGAACTGGAAGGTCGCGATGGAGGCCTTCATGGAAGGCTACCACGTGATGAAAACCCATCCGCAACTCCAGCGGTCGGTCCCGTCCCTCTACAACGCACGGTATGGCAATGACACGGGTGGTATCGGCCTTCCAATCAACCCCAACCAGAGTGTGAAAGAGAATATCGCGGCCCAGTTGGAGAACCTCCAACTGCTGAGCGAAGGCATGGCCGGGATGTGCCACGCCAAGGAAGTGGAAATCGCGCGCCAGTTCGGCGACGTCGATCTGCCCGAAGACCCCGCAGAGGCCCTGCCACTGTGGTTCGGCATGGTGCAGGCGGCCATTACCCACCAACTGCGCGCGAAAGGCGAAGACGTTCCAGACCTGAACGCTGTGTGCCAGACACACCCGGTAGAGGCTGTCGAGTATCTGTTTCCGCACTACTTCCTGCTGCCATTTTTCACCAGCATGGCATCGTATCGTATCCGCCCGCTGGGACCAGAAAGCTGCCTGTTCGAAATCTGGTCGCTTACCCACTTCCCAGAGGGCGAGGAGCCGGAACCGCCGATGGAACCAACAATCCTGCCGTATGACAGCCAGGACTTTCCCATGATCCCCCGGCAGGATTATTCGAACATCCCAATCCAGCAGAAAGGCCTGCATTCGGAAGGCCTCGAATATCTGCGCCTGTCCAAATCAGTCGAAGGGCTGATCAGCAATTACCAGCGCCTGATCGACGGCTATCTGGCCAAGGCATCGCCCGACAGCCTGGCCGCCGCCAATCGCCAACTTGGCGGAAACTTCGACGGCCCCATCCTGGATCTCGACCTGGGCCCGGCATAGCCACGGCCACGAAGCGGGATTTTGCAGTGTCGTCAGGGCGGGCTGCCGCTCCGGAGGGGAACCGGAGCAGCAGCCCGCTCGCTCGGCATGACAGGCCCGGCAAGCTGATTAACGAACTCGATTAGGGTCCCAGAGGCGAAAGTGCGCACTCGCCTGCCAGCCAACGCGCACTTTTTGCTCTATTTTTCAATTCTCATCTTCACGGCCGTCTTCATTCGCCATCCAGTGCACGAAGCGGTGGAGCGGATACATCGCATCGTGGGGGTTACCGATGGCGCTCGGCCCGGCCTCCCCAAGCCGCACGATACGTTGGGCGCCGCCACTGGCCAAGTGATCGCGCAATTCAGGCATGCGATCAAACGGGTACACGCCAACCGTCTGTGTCGCGACATTCACGTATTTATACGCGCTTTCCAGCGAGGGCACGCAAACCACGTTCGACGTCTTGCGAAGCGGGTGGAAATCCACCGGCTCTTCAGAACGGATAACCACCCCGCGCCCATCGAGTGCGCCGAACACGGCATAGTCATCATCCATCATGCGCAGCGTTTCGATCTGCTCCTTGAGGTCCATTTCCAGTGGACGCGGCGCTCCTTCTCCCATGCGATCGATACGGATCTGGTCCGCCAGTATTTTGCAGTAGCGGTCAGCCTGTTCGGGCGTTGCCTCAAGAAAGGTGAAGCGGCTGCACACACAGGCTTCCTGATTGGCCATCGCCACGTCACCGGCATTCAGCGTGGCGGCTTCGGCCATGGCCTCGTCTGATGCAAAGGCCTCTTTCCCGACCATCGAGATCGAGGTTTTGGGATCAAACGACACCAGTTGGAACCCCGGCCCGACATATTTCATGACGTTGTTGATGGCGTCACCCCCGCCCCAGGCGACCAGCTTGTCGAAGTACTGTGGGCGATACAGAACACGCTCAACATTCTCTTGGCCGCCGCGCCAGTAGACGGCCGACATTGACCGGACCACCGGGTGGTCGGGATCAACCTCTGCCATGGTACGCAGGAATGCCACCGTCGAGAAGGGATCGGCGGAAGCCATCTTGAACAGGCTCACCGATTTCACCAGCGCGCTTTGTGCGATGGAGCGGATGCCCTGCGCCGGGGCGTTGCCGGGCAGCACATGTATCAGGCGCGGGGGAAAAGCGCGGATGAAGCTGCGACGCCCCTGATGGTCGGTATGGGGAACCCATTCGTCAAGCGCCTTGGGGTTAGGGAAGTTCTGCTCCACAACTTCCCACAATGTGCGCTTGTCCAGATATTCGGCCGCATTGCGTACCATGAACTCCACCGCCTTTCGCGGCTGGAGACTGACCTTTGCCATATGCTCAATGGCGGCTTCGACATGCGGGTTTCCGGATGAGGCCAGCTTCTGACCCGCCTCTGCAAGGAAGTCGATGATCTCGGCCAGGGGTACGCCCAGCAGGGGCGGCAGTTCGGTGCGCGGATGAACCAACGCATCGAGATCCAGTGCGGGTGACGCGAAATCCACGCCAAGATCGCGTGACCGGTGAATTTCTGCCGATCCTTCCACCAAACGCCCACGCACAAAGAAGGGCGCGGAATCGGCCGCCTGAGTAAGTGTACTCATCACATTTCTCCGAATGATTGTTTCGCGTCGCTCAGGAAAGGCCGCGAACATAGGCATCGACGGTGCCCGCACAGCCGATCTTGTCGTCGCCTTCAATATCCGCATACCGCACCACGTTGTCGCGGATCGAAGGCGAGCCACTGCCACATTCGCATGGGCTGAAATCGATTTCGATACGGTCGCCGGAAATGACCCCACCCCAACGCGCGTCCATGGAAAGGTCGAAGAAGGCAGCGCGCGCCACGATCTCGCCCTGCCCTATCCCAGAAGCGAGTTCGTCGCCCAGTTTGTTGAGGGGTATCGCCACAACCCACGGCGGTACGTGATAACGCTGCCCCTTCTGACAGCGTGGCATTGACGTGCCAAGTTCCTGCATCCCATACATCTGATAGATGTTCCGCGGATCAAGGTTGAACGTCTCGTACACAAACTCCCGGTAATCGTCGGGCAGTTGCGCACGCTTCAGCCCCCCGCCCAGATAGATGCCGTTCTCGGGATGAAAATCCTTCCCGCTGTAGCCCCGGTCACGTACGGCTTTCGCAAGCGGGTAAAGCGCGCCCCACATGCCCGTAATGTAAAGCTTTTGGTCGCGCTTGCTGATGATGTCATCGACCGCCTTTTGGCCCATTGCATCAAGCGCGCTTTGCCGGGCCTCGGTTTCGGCTTCGTACTCAGCAATTTCAGCCGGCTTGGCAGTACCATCGGCAATTGCCCGGCGAAGCGCGATCATCTGGGTTATCGAGCCGATGGTCACAAGCGGAGCGCCCGAATTCTGCGGCAGGGCCGACAGATCACAGAATGCTTCCATCAGCGCCCTGCCCATAGCCGCGTTCTTGGGCGTATAGGCGACGGCACCGCCTGCCCCGGCAGGCGTGCGCAAGTCGCCCCGCCGCATGGCCGACCCCCATGTTACGGCATCCACGCCGTCCTTGGTGGTAAAATCGATATCCGCTTTCGATGCGACAAGCACCGCCGATTTTCCGGTCGTGCCGCTGGAGCAGGCAACGTAGTGCCCGGCCTTCAGGCAGGCTTCGACCCAGCCGTCCATATCCGTAACTTCGGACAGGTCGATATTGTCCGTGGGATGCGATGAAACTGTGCCCAGCCACTTGGTCAACCGGTCCCACTTCTTCTCGGTGACGAAGCTTTCCGGATAGCTCTTGTACGCGGTATGCGGCAGGAGCAGCGGCACAGCATCTTCAAGCGACCGAATTTCAGTCGTGCCGGCATCCTGCGCCCGCAGATTCACCAGCTTGATCCGATTGCCCTGCTCTTGCAGTCGCTCGTTCATCGCCGCGATCTGGATTTCGCGGATGTCATTATAGGGCAGCGCATAGCCTTCGCTTTTCCCGGCGTAGCTCAGCAATCTGTCGGCATTCTGTCCCATATTTTTTATCCTCACCCGGCGACCCTGCAATCGGTTCGACTCGTTCTTGTACATTTAAGTTATATAAAATAACTCAGATGTAAAATTGCCTCCTGCCGGTTGTGCGAATGCGCATGACATGCAACGGGGACGGGTGTTGTCGGGGCGAAGTGATCGCTTCGCCCTTGCTGCGGGCGCAGGAGCACTGCCCGTGTGGATCGGAGATCGAGCGAGCTTGGCCAGACAGCGAACCACCACCCCGCGGATTCCCGACGATGCCCGGGTTCAGCGATCGCTGGACGCCATGCGCGCGGCTTTCCTTGAACTGGTCAGCACCCGGCCGCTTGAAGAAATTTCCATCAAGGAAATCTGCGACACGGCGGGGCTGAGCTACCCGACGTTTTATCGCCGGTTTGCGAGCAAAGAGGAACTTCTCAACGGGATCGCGACAGAAGAGGTCCGACGGCTGCTGGCGTCCGGTCTGTCGGCAAGAACCCATCGGACAGACGGCGGGTCAGCCAGTGCCATGTGCGCATACATCGAAGCGCAGCGTCCGCTGTGGCGAACCCTGCTTACTGGAGGCGCCGCCACCGCCATGCGACAGGAATTCATGCGGCTGTCCCGCGAATTCACAGACACCCAACCACGTATCAATCCATGGCTGCCCATTGACCTTGCCGTCCCTTTCGTCGCGGGCGGGATCTTCGAGATTTTGGCATGGTGGATGAAACAGCGCGACGATTACCCCACCAGCAATGTCGTAAAACTGATGGATGCCCTGATCATAGACACCACCGCGCGCAGCCGGAACATCGATCTGTTGCCCTGAAACGCCCAGGTGAGCCCAGCGGGTAGCCACAACGCAATCCGGTCACGACAAACCTGCCGACCCCATGGCCGACCTTATCCGCCATGCAGATAAAGTCGGCCGGTGCGTTCTAACTACTCTATCAGGCTGGCTTTACGGGAAGCTGAATCTCTGCCGTTCCCAGGCACATCTTCGTCCCTTTCTGGTTCTGCATCAGATGCTTGACCTGAACGACATGACGCCCCTGATCATCGATAAGCTTGTCAACGACTTCGGCCGTCTGGATGGTGATATCGCCCGTAAGCGCGGGACCGCGATAGTTGGCTGTAGAGTGCACAACCATGCCATGCTCGCCTGCCCAACCGGACAAATAGTCTGTTACCCACGAACCCATCGACGCCCCATAGCCATAGCCGCGCGGCATGCCGATCTTGCGAGCAAATTTGGGGAACAGGTGCCCACGCGAAGGACCGTAATAGGCGCCATCGGTAAGGAACGGATTGATCTTCATCATATCCGGGTCATTCTCGTAACCCGCCATTTCACGCGTGAAGCCCAGCGCTTCCAGATCGTTCTTCCGCAGGCTCATCGACCCCCAGGTATTGACGATATAGGCGCGCCATTCGGTGGCGAAGCTGGCAATCGAATGCGGGCCAAAGACCCGTTCCGGCAAGGTATCGCCGATGCTGACATCGTCCCACCAGCGTTCCTTGTGGCCCAGATCGTGGAGCATCTTCACCCACGCGAAGACACGATCTTCGATACCGGCGCGGTCTTCATCGCTCCATTCCGTATCGTTGAAATCATCCGGATTCACCGACGCACCGCCAGCTTGGGCGTTATACCGCAGCGAGGTCGAGCGCTGCCGGGCAATCGGGTCGCCGTTCTGGTTGTAATAGTTGTTGTCACCGCGCTGGAAGCAGGTCGGGCCAAAGCCCGTTTCCTTAACCGTGTAGTCGAACGGGATACGTTCGTTGGTGACAAGGTCTCCGGCCTTGATGCGCGTACCATGGAACCACCATTCATCGCCCGCGAAAAGCAGGTGGGAATTGGGAATGCAGCCCACGCAGGCCGGGGCAGCACCGTGGCCGTCGTCCGTTGCGATCGGAAAACTCTGCGGCGCAACCAGCCCGCCCCAACGGCTTTCGGCCGCATAGTCAGGATCGAAATGCAGCAGGTTCGCATAGTGCATGGCATGCACCCAGCGCCGGATATCGTTGTTGCCGATGGGCTCGCGCAGCGGCGAAAAATCCATCACCTTGCCAAGGTATTGGTCGATGTCCGAACAGTCGAGAACGGAATTGGTCATGACATTACTTTCGAGATGAGACACCGGCAGTGAAGCCGCTGCCGGATAAGGTAACACGATATTGGCCAGCCTATTGTCAGCCTGGGCGAATGCCCGTGGCGTCGGCTTCGGTGAAAACCGGAAGCGCTTCAAGGGCCTTCAGCATGACCAAAGGCAACACGCGATCTGTTGAGGCCTGATAGGTGGCATAGAAAGGGTGACAGTCGACAAAAAATGACCAGACCTTTTCGCGTTCGGCCCCGTCCGGTTCACGCCAGGTCCCCCGGAATGCCTGGGTCGCGATCTGGAATTCAACCTGCGGCGAAGCAACAAGATTGAGATACCAATTCGGATGGTGATCGGCGCCCCCCTTGGAAGCGCAAACGACAACCTCACCGCCGATATCGGCGTAACACAAGCCCGTGATGAAGACCTTGCCGCTCTTACGGCCCGTGTATTTCAACAGGCAATTCGTGGCGAAAGGACGTCCGCCAACCGGCGTAAGATCCTCAATATGTCCCTCGGCGCCGCCGGATTGCAGATACTTCAGGCGGTGCTCTGCCGCCCAGTCGCGGCGCACAGCACTGATAGCGGATGCGGATTCGTCACTCATGCTTCGTCCCTTGCCTTGCGTTCAATCGCCGTGGCGAATTTCGATTTGAGTAGCCTCGCCATTGGGTCCCATCGGGGAATCATATTCGATTACCGAACAGATCGGATTGGCGTGGCTGGCAAACAGACGCTTTTCGTCTTCCATGACCATCGGCAAACGATCAGGGTCGCTGATGATGCGCTGCGACGCTTCGAAATCTTCGCGGCTGTTCCACCAGATTTCCATGATGCAATCAAAGCCGCAATCATGCACCTCACCCGTCACCGGGTTCAGTTCCGGCGTCACATAGCGCCGAACATACCGCACAGCATTGGAGATCGCCGGTTTGGCGCCCATTTTCTTGGCAAGCTGCGAATGCTGGTTCTCATAATAATCGAGGAATTCATCCATCGACATGTCCGGCCGCTTCCGGAAAAAGCAGATCTGTTTGAACATTGGTCAGGCATCCGTTGTTTTTTGCTTGTCCGCCATGACGCCGACCACATATGCAGTCCAATGCCGTTTTTGCGGATCGCCATGCAAGGTGGTTATGGGAATATCGCTCGAGAAGCTTCAACAACTGGTAACTGTGGCGCGATGCGGAAGCTTCTCACGCGCTGCGGCAGAACTGAACATCAGCCAACCTGCCCTCAGTCGCAGCATTGCCGCAATCGAGGCCCGCTACGGGATACCGTTGTTCAATCGGCTAGGACACGGCGTGGAACTGACATCGTCCGGGGCCCAGACGATCGACCAGATCAAATCCCTGCTTCAGGACTTCCGGGTTCTGGAAAGCAACCTTCGCCTGATCGGACAGGGAAAGGCCGGCAAACTCTCTCTTGGCATGTCCCCGCTTCTCGCCAGCCAGATTCTCAGCACATTCGTGTCCGAGTTTTTTGACAAGGAATCCAGGGCACAGCTCCAGGTGCTGATCCGGCCCGGCAAGCAGCTTTTGGACGCCATCAAGAATGACGAAATAGAGCTATTCTTCTATCCCGAAAGCCACATAGACCCGGACGATGATCTCGACACAGAACTTATAGGCCATATTTCACCGACTTTTGTCGTACGGGCGGGCCATCCGTTGCTGGCGCGTGAGACCATCACCAGAATGGATCTTTCAGACTTTCCGTCGGCAAGTTCGATCGAACCGGCTTTTTCACCCGAAGTACCCAGTTCCGGGCGCTTGATATGTGACAATTATCACATCCTGCGGGAAACACTGATGTCGACCGACCTGGTCGGCATTTGTTCGATTGAGTTCGTAAAATCAGAGCTGGCCAACGGCACCTTACAGGCCATTTTTGTTCAAGATTTCCCACTAATCGATACGCCTATCTACGTGGCAAAACTAAAAGCGAGAGTACACTCCCCACTGGCTGCAATGACGATAGAAAAAATCCGAAAATTCCTTCGCAGCTGACGATTTTCAGCCAGTACGTATGACCTGCCCCTCGCGATCCGCGACTATTCTGCCCAGTAGTTCATGTTGACTAAGCGCCCTGACACGCGTCTAAACATTCCGGCATGACGCGGGATTTACCTATGGGACTGCTACCTTCGGACGATATTTTTGTTACCGAAGAATTGCAGGCTCGCCGCAGCAAACGCGCCGATTACTACCGCCAATCGCAGGCGCTCGGCGAATTAGCCTCTCTGCTGTCACAAGATGCATCAGCGCTGCTGGGCCGCTTCGTGGAACTCGCGATGAAGATCACCGGAGGAGATTCCGCCGGCCTCAGCATCCTGGATCGTGGAGATGCGCCTTCCGGCTTCGTCTGGCGCTGTCTGCATGGAACGCTGAGCGTTTTTGAAGGCACCAGCACGCCGCGTGACGACAGCCCATGCGGCGTAACGCTTGACCGTAACGGCCCGACCCTGGCCGTGCATCCGGAACGCACCTATAGCTGGATTGCCGCTGCGGCCATTACCGTCCCCGAAGTGTTGCTCGTGCCCTTGCGCATCGGCAAGGACGAGCCGCTGGGCACGCTGTGGGTTGTTGCCGACCGGGTCGGCCATTTTGACACCGAAGATGCTCGTATCATGACAGAGCTTGCCGATTTCATCAGCATGGCGCTGCAGACGTATGAAAGCCAGGATCGCCTCAGGCACGCACTGCAAGAACAAGAAGTCCTAACCAATGAGATGAACCACAGGCTGAAGAACCTTTTCGCCATCTCGTCGGGCATGATAAGGGCCAGCGCACGCACTGCCGGCAGCGCGCAGGAACTGGCCAACCTGCTCTCCGGCCGGTTCATCGCCTTGGCCAAGGCGCATGACCTTGTTCGCCAGAAGGCGGCCAATATTCGCCCAAGCAAAGCCCAATTCGACTTTGCCGAGTTAATCCGCACTATCCTTGATTCCCATGACGGCATCGGTGGCGAACCGCGTATAAAACTTGCAGGACCGGCCGTTAGCTGCCGCGAGCACGCCGTGAGCAACCTGGCACTGATCTTCCATGAACTGGCCACAAATGCCGCAAAATATGGCGCGCTGTCCGCCGCGCGTGGCCGCATTGACCTGACATGGCAACGTGACAGCGACACCTTCACCGTCGTCTGGGCCGAAGCAGGAGGACCGCAGCTCGCAGATGCCTTGCCCATTCACAAGGGCTTTGGAACCAACCTGATCGACCGGACGGTGATCGGGCATTTCTGCGGCCAGATTGATCGCGATTGGCGGCCTCAAGGCCTGCAAATCACCATCAAAATGTCTCTGGAACAGCTGTCAAAATAAAGCTGCTGAAGCGCCCTACGACGCTTCCCTGAATGATTGTCTATCCGTTCAGACACATCCCGCGTTGCTCCGCCCATGCCTTCACTCACACATCAAGATCGGCGAAATCCTCTGCCGTCAGACGAAGCTTTGCTGCCTGTAGAATCTCGCGAAGCTGTGTGAGGCTGGTCGCACTGGCGATCGGTGCGGTAACGCTGGTACGCCCCATGATCCATGCCAGAGAAACTTGTGCCAGCGTTGCTTCATGACGGATAGCAACACGGTTCATCACGTTGATAAGCTCCAGATTCTTCGGGGTGAGGTATTCTGCGGCCACCCTTGCGCGCGCACTCCCGGCAAGATCTTCCGCCTTGCGATACTTGCCGGTCAGGAAGCCCGCGGCCAACGCGTAGTACGTGATGACACCAAGGCCATGGCTGGAACAGATAGTCTCGATGCCGTCCTCATACGCGGCCCGCTCGATCAGATTGTATAATGGCTGCACCACTTCGTAACGTGCCTGTCCAGCGCCCTGCGCCTTGACCGCTTCTGCCAGTTCCTCCGGTGTGTAGTTCGAACATCCCGCATATCGGACCTGCCCTGCATCGATAAGCCGCTGGAATGTTCGCTGCGTCTCCTCAACCGGAACCCCAGGGTCCGAACGATGGGCCATATAGACGTCAATGTAATCGGTCTGCAGACGCCGCAGCGACGCTGCGCAGGCCTGCTGGAGATAGGCATCACCCAGCCCTTCCATCCCGTCACCCATCGGAAGCCCACCTTTGGTGATCAGCACGATGCGATCCCTGACGCCGCGATCCTTCATCCATGCCCCGATGATTGTTTCAGATTCCCCGCCTTGCAGACCGGGGGCATAGCGATTGTAGACATCTGCCGTATCGATGGCGTTAAACCCGGCATCAAGGAAGGCATCCAGAATGGCAAAGCTGGTTTCCCGATCCGCCGTCCAGCCGAAGACATTTCCGCCCAGAACAAGGGGAGCGATCTTTAGATCGGTAGTTCCCAATTTTCGCATCTGCACCAGTTTTTCCCCTGTCGGCAGCAGTGCTTAATTGGCCCGAGGCAGGTATTCAACATGCCAATGGCAGGTCTGACAGGTGACGCTTGCCCATGCCATGTCGCCTTGCCCCGGCTACCCCACGCCCCGTCCTGCCCGCCTTGCACCGCTTTGCCAAAGGCCCGACCGGGGCGCCTTCAAAAAGGAAACAGCCTTACATGCAGAATTCAACGGTTTTGACGGCCGCCATAGCCCTGGCGACATTGGGCCTATCATCGGCTCCCGCCTACGCGGAAGGCCTCGGCGCGGAAGTTAATTATGCCCGTGCAAATGGCCACTGGGGCGCAGAGCTTGGCGGCGGCTATGC
>Ga0233380_1000296_pt1 | contig 27733 bp, 27 predicted proteins | sample ElkDunMinimDraft_9_FD_191541 | JGI IMG/M metagenome (GOLD analysis project Ga0233380, IMG submission 191541) | Fecal eukaryotic communites from dung pellets of Tule Elk in California, USA - Elk Dung F36 | ecosystem: Host-associated > Mammals > Digestive system > Large intestine > Fecal | place... | reverse complement strand
GTGGCTTCCAGCCCCTCGCGCGTCAGAAACTGCGGCGCGCTGCGAAACAGGTTCTCGATCACGCGCGGCGGCAGCAGATTGGTGCGAACGGTATGCTCCATCGCCTCGCGCAGATAGGGATTGCTGTCGAGGTCCATCCGCTTTCCTGCCTCGGCAAGGAAGGCGATGATCTCGTCAATCGGGACGTCGAGCAGCGGCGGCAGTTCCGAACGGGGCGGCACGATGCCGTCGTAATCGATTTCGGGCGCGATAAGGTCGACGCCAAGATCGCGCGAACGATGCCGCACGGCATCGCCCGTCTGGACTTCGCCGCGAACAAAGAACGCAATCGGAATAGGCGCATCGGCCACATCGCCAGCCACGGCGGCATCGGAATGAAGCCGAGTCATGCGACGCCTCGCACATAGGCGTCTACCGTGCCCGAACAACTGATCTTGTCGTCGCCTTCAAGATCGGAATAGCGGACGATGTCGTCGGCAATCGAAGGCGATGCGTGGCCGCAAGCGCACTTTTCATAGCTGATGCGAATGCGATCCCCGGAAATGACTCCGCCCCAGCGTCCCTCCAGCGACAGGTCAAAGAACGCGGCCCGTCCTTCAACCTCGCCCTGGCCGACGCCCGGCATCAGTTGCTCGCCATCTTTGTCGAGCGGCAGGCAGATCAGCCAGGATGGCAGGTGATACCGGCCGCCTTCGCGGCAGCGGGGCATGGCCGTGCCGATCTCCTGCATGCTGTACATCTGGTAATTGTGTTCGGGCCTCAGATGGAACGTCTCGAACACATATTCGCGATAATCAGCCGGCAACTGCGCGCCTTTGAGGCCTCCCGCAATGAAGCAGGTGTTCTCGGGATGGAAATCCTCCCTGCTGTAGCCCCGGTTACGCACTTCCTGCGCGACCTGATAAAGCGTTGCCCACATACCGGAGATGTAGAGCTTCTCCTTGCGCGCCGCGATCAGCGCATCCGCGCTGACGCCCACGGCCTGATCGACCGAAATCTGGCGTTCGGCGGAGGTTTTCTCGAACTCAGCCATTTCCGCCGGACGCGCAGTACCGTTCGCAATGGCCCGGCGCAGTGTTATCATGCGAGTAATCGACCCGATGGTAATCGCCGGCACCGGATATGCGAAGCGCTCGACACCCGGCAGGCCGAAGGCATTGCGCAGGGCATCGCCGACGGCAATGTTGCGAGGCACCTGCGCAATGGGCGAAAGCCCGAATACGAGCCGATCCTGCGCCGGCAGGACTCCCGATCCCCATGAGCAGGCGGTGATGGAGTCGCGGCAAAAACGGTCTGTATCGCGCTGTGACGAGACGAGCATCGCAGGGTTCCCGGTCGTACCGCTGGTGCAGGACACGAATACGCCGGATTCGCCCAGCCGGTCGACCCACTGGTCAATGTCCTCCACCCCATCTAGCGCAACGCCATCGAGCGGCAGCGACGTGACGGTGCCCAGCCACTTGGTCATCCGGTCCCAGCGCTTTTCCGCCAGAAACCCTTCGGGGTAGCTCTTGTAGGCCGTGTGCGGCAGCAGCAGCGGAACGGCGTCCGCAAGAATTCCAATCGCACTTACGCCCGCTTCTTTCGCCCGAAAGCCCACCAGCTTGATGCGATCCCTGTATTCCGCCAGTCGCTCATTTAGCGCGGCCACCTGCATCGCCTGAACGTCGGCATAAGACGCGGTATAGGCGTCCTTCTCATCGATCGCCGCCAGCAGCCTCTCGGTCATCTCACCCATGGCATTCTCCCTCGTTCCACCTGCTCCGGCAGAATCGCTGCTTCATGTTAATCAATTTGTTAGCGCATAGTAAACCATGCGGGAGGGCCGCTGCACTTACGGAGTTACAGCGATGCTTGACAATCGCCGCCGCCTGCTAAGATTATGACGAAAATTATCGCGGGAGAGGCAAGGGAATCTTGCTGTCATCCCGAGTGGAGCTGGATCATGTCTTTTACCCTCAACCTCGAACAGTGCCCGACCGTCGATATGCTGGTCGCGCTGGCCCGCCAGGAAACCGGCCTTGCCGATCTGGGCGATCCGGCCCGCAACGCGGGGCTCGAAGCCTATCTCGAATCGCTGGCCGAGGAGACATGGGAAACCATGACCATGCCGGCGCGCGAACTCGCCGCCGACTATTTGGTGCATCAGCTGGCCAACCGGCTGCGCATGATCGAGGACCGCACGCGGCACCCCGAAATCGGCCGCCAGAAGATTAACGCACCGCTAATCGTCGTCGGCCCGCCGCGTTCTGGCTCGACCCTGCTGCACACGCTGCTCAGCCTGGACCCCGACAATATGGCGCCAGGACACTGGCTTTGCCGCGAGCCCTCGCCGCCCCCCGGAGAAGGCTCACCCTCCCCTGCCCGGCTGGAAAGCGCGAACCAGCGGATGACAAAGCTGTTTGGCCTCATCCCCGACATCTTCATCACGCACCCCTACATGATCGAGGAAGGTTCCGGCGCCCTGGCGGAGTGCGGCAGCGACATCCTGAGCATGATTACGACCAGCCAGCAGATGTGGTGCTTCTGGGGCGGCGAGCGTTACAAGCGTTATCTGCTGGAAGCTGACCATACGGCGGCGCTGCAGTTCCACCACGATTTCCTACAGCACGCCCAATGGCGCAACACGGGTAAGCGCTGGGCGCTGAAAGGCTCTGACCACATGCTGTGGATGGCAGAGCTTGCCATGAAATATCCCGAAGCAAAGCTGATCTGGACGCATCGCGACCTTTCCGAGCAGCTTGGCTCACTGGCCAGCGTGCAGTCGATCCTGCTCGGCCTGCGCGGCCACCCGGTCACGCCGGAACAGCGCCGCGCACAGGGCGCGCGGGCCATCGAACTGCAACACGCCAGCGTCGAAAAAGCGATGCGCGCGCGCCAGACCGTCGGTGACGAGCGCTTCCTCGACATCTCCTATCACGACATGATGGCCGATCCGCTGCGCACCGTGCGGCGGATCTACGAATGGAGCGGCCTTTCCGTCTCTCCGGGCAACGAAGCGGCGATTGGCGAATGGCTGGAAGCCCACAACCAGACCAAACACGGCAAACACAGCCATTCGCCTGAGGAATTCGGGATGGACGCGCGCACGATCAACGAAAAGTTCGCCCCCTATCTTGAACGCTTCGGGTTCGGCTTTGGTATCCGGCCCGAGCTGACGGTGTGACCATTCGGGCTGTCGATCTTTCAGGCGATCTTTCAGGCGGGCTGGATCCCGCGCTGGAATATTTCCAGAGTGCCCCGCCGACAGATCCCCAGATGCGCGATTCCGCAACGCTGTGGGTGATGGACGCGTCGGGCACGTTCGCCCTGCCCCGCGTCACCTTCGATGCCGTGGGCGCGGAATGGGACACCCCCCGGCTACAGCTGAACTACGCCGGCGAACAGGGTGACGTGATGCGCGTCTGGTCTCACGCCCCCGGCGGGCTCGCGCTCGATCACGCCGGCAAGGCAGCGGCTCGCAATGCAGGACCGCTGCGCTTCACCTGCCTTGAACCGTTCCGCCGCTGGGCGCTGTCGTTCGATGGTGCCGTCATGCGCACCACGACATTGCACGAACTGCATGCCGATCAGGATGCGGTCCCCTCCCGCCTCACCTTTGACGTCGAGGCTGAGATGGCCGCGCCGCCATGGCTGATGGGCGGCATGACAGCGGATGCCGCGCGGATGATGCTGGAAGGCGATGCCGCCGCGCTGATGGGCGGTGTGCGTTATGAGCAACTGTGCCGGGTGCGCGGTTCGATCACGATCGATGGCGTCACTCGGCCAATCGATGGCACGGGAATGCGCGTGCGGCGGCAGGGTGTGCGCAACATGGGCGCGGCATTGGGGCACTGCCAGCATTCCACGCTGTTCCCTTCCGGCCGGGCGTTCGGAGCAATCGTCATGGCGCCCGGCCCCGAAGGCCCTGAGGCCTTCAACGAGGCATTTTTGCTGCTGGAAGACGGCCGCAAGATTGCCGCGCGCATTGCCCGCGCGCCGTGGATGACGCGGCTTTGCGCCACGGGCGATGACGCCAGCCTCGTGCTGGAAAGCGAAGCGGGCGAAGTGCGGATCGAAGGCGAAGTGCTGCTCTCGCTGTTCGATCACTACAATTTCGAAATGGCGGATACGTCCGTGCTCCATCAAGGCACCGCCCGCTATGTGTGGGACGGGGAGGAGTCCATTGGTCTAATCGAACGCTGCACCTTGCGCAGCCGGCTGGAAGGGTCGCGGGCATGAGGACCGCGCTGGTCACCGGCGGCGGTGCGGGGATCGGCCGCGCCGCCGCTATTCGCCTCGCGCGTGATGGCATGGCCGTCGCGGTGCTCGGCCGGGGCATCGAGAATGCCCGGGACGTGGCCGACACAATCACAGCAGAAGGCGGCAAGGCGCTGCCCGTGGTAGCGGATGTAGCGGACCGGGCACAGGTTGAGGCCGCACTGGCGCAGGTCCGCCGCGAACTCGGCCCGATCACGGTGCTGGTCAACAATGCCGGGATCGAGGAATTCACGCCCTTCCCCGAAAGTGACGACGTGGCGTGGGACCGGCTCATGGCGGTCAACCTTACCGCCGTCTATCGCATCACGCAGGCGGTTCTGCCCGACATGGAGTCCGCAGGCTGGGGGCGGATCGTCAATGTCACCGCACTTGGCGCGCAGATCGGTGCGGCGAATATGGTGCACTATACCGCGAGCAAGGGCGGCATCACGGCCATGACACGCTCGTTGGCGGTAGAGCTTGGACGCAAGGGCATCACTGTCAACGCGATCTCGCCCGGCTTCATCCTGACACCGATGTCGCAGCGCGCAATTGACGGCGGCCTGTTCCCGGTGCCCTATCAGGACATCGTCGCCACCTATCCCATTCCTCGCGTCGGGGAACCGGAGGAGGCAGCGGCGGCCGTCGCCTATTTCGTCAGCGATGATGCCGGCTACGTCACCGGGCAGGTGCTTGGCGTGAATGGCGGCTGTTGCCCATGACAGGCCGATTGACCATCACCGCCACGGCAGCTAACATTTAGACGAACAACACAGATAACCACAATTTTGGGAGAATAAACTGATGGGAAGGCTGGAAGGCAAGGTCGCGATCATAACCGGCGGCGGCCAGGGTATCGGCGAGGCGATTGCCGTGGGCTATGCGAACGAGGGTGCAAAAGTCCTCGTCACGGGGCGCACACTCAGCAAGCTTGAGGATGTGGTGGCCAAAATCACCGATGCCGGCGGCACTGCGCTGGCGCTGGACGCCGTTGCGGGCGAAAGGGAGCAATCCGAACAGACAGTGCAGAAGGTGCTGTCCGAATGGGGCCGCGTTGATGTGTTGGTCAACAACGCGCACTCCTTCACCGACTTTCTGCCTTTGTCGGACCCGAAGATGGAGGAAAACTGCAAGGTTGATTTCCAGTCGGCCTTCTTCGGTTCGCTCCAGCTCATGCAGCTTTGCTATCCCCACATGGTGAAGCAAGGTGGCGGTTCGATCATCAACATGGGGTCGAGCTATGGCATCCGCTGTGAACCAGGTTTCCTCGCCTATGCCGCCAGCAAGGAGGCGATCCGTACCATGACCAAGGTCGCGGCGCGCGAATGGGGCAAGGACAAGATCCGGGTGAACACCATTCTGCCCTCTGCGCTGACGCCCAAGTCAATCTGGTATCTTGAAGACAGCGGCAGCTACGACCTCGAACTCTCGAAGGTTGCCATGGGGCGTTTTGGCACGTCCGAAGACATCGCCCCCACCGCTATCTTCCTTGCCAGCGATGAATCCAATTTCGTAACCGGTCAGACAATCGGCGTCGAAGGCGGCGCGGTGATGCTCTGAACATGGCGGCACCAGGCACGCGGGTAGCGCTGGTTACTGGCGGCGGATCGGGCATGGGAAAAGCAACCAGCCTGCGCCTTGCCCGTGAAGGCCGGGCTGTGGCCGTGCTCGACATTGATGAGCACGGCGCACGCGCCGTCGCCGATGAAATCGCCGCCGCCGGAGGCAAGGCCATGGCCGTCACCGCCGACGTATCCAGCCGGGATCAGATCAGGGCGGCCCTTGCCCGGGTCCGCGCCGAACTCGGGCCCGTGACGATCCTCATCAACAATGCGGCGGTCGAGAATTTCTGCCCACTGTCTGAACTGGACGACGCAACGTGGGACCGGCTGATGGCGGTCAATCTCAAGGGTCTCTACATGATGACCCAAGAGGTTCTGCCCGACATGGAAGCGGCAGGCTGGGGCCGCGTGGTCAACCTGTCCGCCATTGGGGCGCAGACCGGCGCGCCGGACATGGCGCTCTACACGGCCAGCAAGGGTGGGGTCATAGCCATGACCCGCTCTTTGGCGGTGGAGCTGGGCAAGAAGGGCATCACTGTCAACTCGGTTTCGCCGGGCTTCATCGACACGCCCATGTCCCGCCGCGCAATCGACGGGGACCTGTTCCCGGTTCCCTATGAGCAGATATTGGCGGCCTATCCGATCCCGCGCCTTGGCACGCCGGAAGAGATCGCCGCAGCATGCTGCTTCTTCGCCAGCGACGACGCCAGCTACATCACGGGGCAATTGCTGGGCGTGAACGGAGGCTCGGCAGTCTGAATTGCCTCACACACTAAAAAATCGGGAGAGAACACAGCCATGAAGAAGTTCATCAACCACGTCGACCACGTCGCCTGGATCTCACGGCCCGAGAACCTTGAGGCCAATGTGGCGGACCTGGAAAAGATCACGGGGGCCACCCTCACCCGCTTTGACCGGCAGGACATGGGCTTTTCCATGTGCATCAGCTGGGAAGCCGGGCTGGAAGTTGTCGCACCCATGCAGGAACGCACCGACTTCAACAGTTGGCTGTGGAGCGAGCTAGAGGCCAAGGGCGAAGGCGTAACCTCCGTGGTGTTCGGTGTCAAAGATCTCGACGCGCACAAGGCGCGGCTGGAAAAGCTGGGCATCCCGGTCGGCCCGCTGCTGGACGATCATCCGGATTCGCCCTGGCATGACAAGCTGGTGCTGTGGGAACGGCAAGCGGGCGAGGTGATGAACACCAACATCATCCTGGGCGACATCGACTATGCCGATGACGTCATCCCCTTCGTCGATGCCGGGAGTGTGTAAACGTGGCCATTCCCGACGTTACAGACAGCACGATTGCCCAGCTCGTCTCGCTCAAGGGGCGCACCGCCGTGGTTACGGGCGGTGCGCAAGGACTGGGCAAGGCGATGGTACGCCGGCTTGCGGAAGCCGGCGCCAATGTCCTGATCGGCGACCTCAACCTTGAAGGCGCAGAAGCCGCTGCGGCGGAACTCGCCGAGCGCTATTGGGTCAATGTCATCGCCACCCGACTTGATGTTACCGACAGCGCCTCTATCCGCGCTGCGGTCGATCTTGCCGTGCGCGAATTGGGCGGTCTCGACATCTGGGTGAACAACGCCGGGCTTTACCCCAACGTCTTGCTGGCCGACATGGCCGACGCGGTCTGGGACCAGACGATGGCCGTCAACCTGCGCGGCGTCTTCGTCAGTTGCCAGGAAGCGGCGCGCCATATGATCGAGGCTGGAACCAAGGGCGTGCTGATCAATGTTGTCTCAACGGCAGGATTCAAGGGCGTTGCCCCCGGTATGGCGGCCTACGTCGCGTCCAAACACGGCGTGCGCGGGCTCAACAAGCAACTCGCCATCGAACTGGCCCCGCACGACATCCGCATTCTGGGCGTTGCACCCACCTTCTGCGAAACCGAAGGCAATATGGCGGCGCTGGAAAAACTTCCCGACCGGGTGCGCACAGAAATTTCAGCAACGCTCTCATCCGCGCTGGGCCGCGTGGGTGTGCCGGACGACATTGCCCGCGCCGTACTGTTCTGCGCCTCGGACATGTCGCTGTTCATGACCGGCAGCACCTTGCTGGTCGATGCCGGCGAAACAGCGTGAGTACGCAAGGATGAACTTGTAGAAATTTATCCGGGAGAGACGCGGTGGCGAACATGGCAGGCGCTCAACTGAGCGCACCGAGCGAGTGGAAAATGGGCTGGAAGGTCGTGCTGGCCTCATCGCTGGGCTTCTCTTTTTTCTCGGTACTGATTTCCAGCACGGGTCTGTTCATGCAGCCCCTCGCCGACGAGTTCGGTTGGAGCCGAACGTTTTTATCCTCCGGACCATCGATCGCGACCTTTGCAATCGCCTTGCTCGGCCCCTTTTTCGGGATGCTGGTTGACCGGTACGGCACTCGCCGCCTGACACTTCCAGGGCTGGTGCTGACAATGGCCGCGATATCCGCGTTTGCCCTGCTCGATGGTTCGATCGCCATGTGGATCGGCTTGTGGCTGATCTTCGGAATAGTCTCTGTCAGCATCAAATCTACCGCATGGACGGCGGCGGTTGTGGGTATTTTCACTACCTCGCGCGGCCTCGCGCTTGCCATCACGCTCGGCGGAACGGCATTATCGCAGACGCTGGTACCGCCCTTGGGCAATTGGCTGATAGCTGAATTCGGCTGGCGCGCGGCCTATGTCTGGCTGGCATTCGGCTGGGGCGGCCCGACTCTGCTTTTGTGCTACCTGTTCTTCTTCGATATCAACGATGAAGTCCGGGACCGGCGAACCTCTGGCGATGCAGATGCCGTCGCCATGCCCAGCCAGTTACCGGGACTGACCGCCTACCAAGCCCTGCGCGACAGCGCGTTACAGCGTATTGCGATCTCCAACTTTATCGTGATGACCCTCACCATGGGACTGGCCGTCCACCTTTTCCCAATCCTCACCGATGCGGGTATCTCGCGGTCTGATGCGGCCTGGCTGACGGCACTCGGAGGCATCGCGGGAATCGTCGGCAAGCTGTTGACGGGTATTCTCCTGGACCGCTTTCGACCGAACTGGATCGGCGGCATTACGTTGGGTATTGCAGCCTTGGTCTTCCTTTTGCTGCTGGACGGGGTGCGCACGCCAACGTTCATTGTCATTGCCATGATCGTTAATGGCTACGCTGCGGGAACCAAGACGCAGATAACCGGCTTCCTGACCGCCGGTTACGCCGGGATGAAAAGTTTTGGCACAATCTACGGGTTCATGTCGGCGCTGATGGCCCTGGCCGTTGGCGTAGGCCCGCTGATCGCCGGCCTGGTCTATGACAATCTCGGCGGTTATGGCCCGTTCCTGATTGCCGGTACGATCGGCTGCGCCTTCGGCGGCATGCTCATCATGACGCTTCCGCCGTATCCGACATTTGGACGGGAGAACGAGAACCTTACCGGCGAGACCGAACCACTCGCTCCAAGTGCCGCATGACCGAAATCGCCGGGATTCAGGCGTGTATGCCCTCAGGTGTTAGCCGCTCCATTGGCCATCAGATGCGTCCCGGAGACCCAGCTGGCCTCGGGAGAGGCGAGGAAGGCCACGACAGCCGCGATTTCCTCGGCCGTGCCGATGCGCTTGAAGGGTGAGGCATTCTCGAAAAAACCCCGATACTCCGGTGTTGCGTCAGACATTCCAGGGCTGACTGCACCGGGGATCACCGTGTTAACGGTAATTCCCCGGGCGCCCAGTTCCTTCGACCAACTTTCGGTAAAGCTCTCCACCGCCGCCTTCGCAGCCGAGTAGAGCCCTGCCCCCGCGAGGGGAAATCTGGCGATGCTTGAACTGAAATTGATAATGCGCCCGCCCGCACCAAGCCGGGTTGCCGCTTCGCTCGCCACATATAGCGGCCCGAAGACGTTAATGCCAAAGACATAGGCGATATCTTCGTCCGTGACGTCGGCAAGCACGCCGCCGGTGGAGACACCTGCGTTGTTCACCACGATGTCGAGGCGGCCGGGTGCCCGGTCGATCGATGCGAACAGTTCACGAACCTGCGCGCGGTCGGCAATATCCGCCTGATAGGCCAGAGCCCTTCCTCCCGCAGCCTCAATGTCGGCGACGGTTTGCGCGGCGCCGGCGCTGCTGCTTGCATAGTGGGCTACAACCGTAGCGCCATCGCGGGCGAGACGTAGCGCAATTTCCCGCCCGATCCCCCGACCCGCGCCAGTGACCAGAGCGACTTTACCGTTCAGAGGCTTGTCAGCCATTCCATCATCTCCTGCCGCCACAAAGATGTGGGGATTTTACTCTTGGCGCCCGCCTGTTGCCGTCGTGCTGCGCCGCGCTGTCACCTCAGACCTCAGGCCAGTTCCTGCAGTTCCTTGACGAGATGCTCGGACATCTTCTTGGCGTCGCCGAACAGCATCTGGGTATTTTCGTTGAAATAGATCGGGTTATCGATGCCGGCAAAACCGGCGCTCATCCCGCGCTTGATGATCATCACGGTCCGCGCCTTGTCGGCCTCGATGATCGGCATGCCCGCAATCGCGCTGCCGGGATCATCGCGCGCTGCCGTGTTCACCGTGTCGTTGGCGCCGATGATCAGCGCCACGTCGGTCTGCGGCATGTCCGGGTTGATGTCTTCCAGTTCGATCAGCTTGTCGTAGGGCACGTCGGCTTCGGCCAGAAGCACGTTCATGTGCCCGGGCATGCGGCCGGCAACCGGGTGAATGGCAAACTTCACGTCGACGCCCTTCTCCTCTAACCGCTCATACAGTTCGGCTACCCGGTGCTGGGCCTGCGCCACGGCCATGCCATACCCCGGGATGATGACCACTGATCCTGCCATTTCCAGCATCGGCGCGGCTTCTTCGCCGCTCATCGAGCGGACCGGGCGTTCATCAACCCCGGCCGCCGGGCCTGCAGCCAGCTGGCCAAAGCCGCCGAACAGCACGTTGGAGAACGAGCGGTTCATCGCCTTGCACATGATCATCGCCAGGATGAAGCCGGACGTACCGTCCAGCGCGCCCACGATAATCAGCAGCTTGTTATCCAGCGCAAAGCCCATCGCAGCGGCGGCAAGGCCCGCATAGGAGTTCAGCAACGCGATCACCGTGGGCATGTCGGCGCCGCCAATCGGGATCACCAGCAGCACGCCAAACAGCAGCGCCAGCGCGATGAAGACGGGGAACATCTGGCTCGACAGCGGGGTGAAGATCAGCATGCCGCCCGTCACCAGCGCCCCTGCGAACACCAGCACGTTCAGCGGGCGCTGCCCCGCGAACATGATCGGCCGCGTCGGCATAATTTCCTGCAGCTTGGCAAAGGCAATGACGCTGGCGGTGCAGGTCAGGAAGCCCAGCAGCATTTCCAGCATCAGCGCCCACATCACGAAGCTGCCCGCTTCCTGCCCCGGGGCCAGCTTGAAATACTCAGCCGCGCCAATCAGGCCGACGGCCAAGGCGCCGAACGCATGGCTGATCGCCGTGCGCTGCGGAATCGCGGTCATCGGCATGAGATAGGCCATCGGTACGCCGATCGCGGTGCCGACCAGCATGGCGATCAGAATCAGATCATAATTGACGACATCGAAATGCAGCAGCGTGCCGACAACAGCCAGAACCATGCCGATTTCGCCGGCCAGAACGCCGCGCCGCGCCGTCTGGGGGCTGGACATCCACATCAGCGCCAGAACAAACAGCCCTGACGCGATCAGATAGGCGGCCTGGACCGCCATTTCAGAGGTTGCGGCGTTCATTATTTGCCCCTCCTGCGGAACATCTTGAGCATGCGGTCGGTAATCAAAAAGCCGGAAACCGCGTTGATGGTTGCGGCTGTGACGGCAATGAAGCCCAGCGTCTTGGCGAGCGGCGTGGCCCCCGCTTCGCCGGTAATCATGATCGCGCCGACCACGACAACCGCGGCGATGGCGTTGGTCAGGGACATCAGCGGCGAGTGCAGCAGCGGCGAAACCCGCTTGATAAGCTGGAAGCCCAGAAAGGCCGCCAGCATGAAGACGAACAACAGGTCCGTCATGGAAGAAGATTCGTGCATGTCTGGTCCTTGCCGGTCTGTCAGGCGCCTGCGGGCTGCACTTGCAGCCGCTCGTTCACCACGGCGCCGCCTTGCGTCAGCAGGATGGCCCGGGTGATCTCGTCTTCCGGGGGCAGCACGGGGCGTCCCGTCTCCTTGTTCCAGAAAGCCGACAGGAAATTATAGAGGTTGCGCGCGTACAGCGCCGAAGCATCGGCCGCGAGCCGCGAAGGGACGTTGCGGTGGGCAACGATGATGACCCCGTGCCGCTCCACCACGTTGCCAGCGACAGCGCCCTCGACATTCCCGCCCTGCTCCACGGCAAGATCGACGATCACACTGCCCGGTTTCATGGTCGCGATCTGCGCGTCCGTAATCAGGCGCGGTGCGGGTTTGCCCGGGATCAGCGCCGTAGTGATGACGATATCCTGTTTGGCGATATGTGCGGAAACCAGTTCGGCCTGCGCTTTCTGGTATTCGGGCGACATCTCGCCAGCGTAGCCGCCGCTGCCTTCGCCTTCGATGCCGGCAACGCGCTCAACGAAAATCGGCTTTGCGCCCAGCGACTGGATCTGCTCCCTGGTGGCCGAACGCACATCGGTGGCGGAAACCTGCGCGCCAAGGCGGCGGGCCGTAGCGATTGCCTGCAAACCCGCCACGCCAACACCCATGACGAAGACACGGGCAGCGGCAATGGTGCCGGCTGCCGTCATCATCATGGGAAAGGCGCGGCCATATTCATGCGCCGCATCCAGCACCGCCTTATAGCCAGCCAGGTTCGACTGCGATGACAGCGTATCCATCGACTGCGCGCGGGTGATGCGCGGCATGAACTCCATCGCCAGCGCATCAATGCCAAGCGCGGCATAGCCATCGCTCCGGGCGCGGTCCGCGAAGGGATCAAGATTACCCACCAGCCACGCGCCGGGCTTTACGCCAGCCAGCGACGCCGGGTCCGGCCCCTGCACGGCAAGGATAATGTCGGCATCCGCAATGGCTGCCGCACGGTCACCCAGGGTCGCCCCTGCCTGAACATAGGCATCGTCGCCAACCGACGCATGAACCCCGGCCCCGCGCTCAACCGTGACCGAACCACCCAGAGCCATTAATTTCTTCACCGTCTCAGGCGTCGCCGCAACGCGGCGCTCGCCCAGCGAAAGTTCCTTAAGAACGCCAATCTTTACTGACATCTACTCGATCCCAAATTGCCCTATTGTAAACGTCATAAATGCCCGCTCCTGCAGCCCGAGCTATTCCGCAGCGATATTCAGAGGCGGCACATCGCCCGCTGGACGGTGATCAATCACCCAGCGCACGCTGCGCCGCAGTGGCTCGATGCCGTCATGTGGCATACCCGGAGGCAGGGTCTGCATCACGGCGAAAATCCGTAGTGGATCGCCGCCTTCGAGCGGGACCAGCCGTTGCACGCCAGCGAGCGCGAAGGGATCGAGCAGGCGATCTCGTATGGATTCAGGATAGACGCCCACAGTTTGCGTCGTGTCGTCACACCATTTGGTCACGTCGAGCAGGTTCTCCACCGGAATGATGTTGATGACCCGGTTGTTGAGCTGTTCATAAAAGTCGACGCGGTCGGGAAAGCGCGAGACCACGACACCGCCGGTAAGCGTGTCGCCAAGAACCGTGTAGAACTCATCCTCAAGCGATACGGCCTCAAGCTCCGCTTCGAGATCATCGTTGCGCTTCCCTGCCGGGGTCGAAATTTGCTGCGGCAAGGCCGTATAGGCGGCAACCACCTTGCGCCCGAGTTCGTCGAGCTTCTCCAGCGAAGCATCGTCAGTGCCGGATTCGACATAAACAAGCCGCGTGTTTGAGCAGGCAGTCTGGTTAAAGAATCCTGAGATTACAGCGATCCCTGTCGCTGCCTCATCCATCGCCTCTTCGCTTTCCAGCGCTTCCTTGCCGATTACCGTCATCGAGAATTTGGGATTGAGAGCGGTCAGATCGATGCCCGGCGTGAGGAACTTCTGGATGTTCTTCATCGAGCTCATCCCCCCCCAGGCGGTAATCTTGTCGATCCGGGTCGTTCGGACGATTTGCGAATCCATGTATTCATCGCCGCCTTTCCAGTAAGCGATGGCGACGTGTTTCACGACGGGGTGATTGGCGTCGATTTCGATGAGCGTGCGCATGATCGCATTGGCAGTCAGCGGATCGTTCGACGGCGACTTGATAAGAATGTCGGACTTGGTCAGCGCCCCACGCACAATCGTCAGCGCTGCCACGACCGGAACATTGCCCGCCGTGATATGAAGCTGGCGGGTGCCGACCGCTCGCAGGCGGCAATGCGGCCCGGCGGGAGAGGGCACCCAGCCGTCGAGGTATTCGATGCCAATGGTGCTATCCACAAGAGCAGCCATGCCCGATGGATCGAACATGTGCGGCAATTCTTCGTAGACGCCGCGCAGGATCGGTTCGGCAAGCCCCCCCGCCCGTAAAGCCAGCGCAAAGCTTTCCTGCAGATAGGGATTGTCGTCGAGCCGCATCCGTTTCCCGGCCTCAGCAAGGAAATCGATGATGTCGCGGATCGGCGTCGCTTGCAGATCACTGAGGAGTACGGGGTTGCCCAGTACCAGATCGTGGATGTGCTTGTGCGGATCGGGCGTGATGAATGTCGCCCCGCCACGCCCCTTAAACTCAACGGCGCCATCGCCTGGCGGGATGATCCGTCCGCGCGAAATGATAGGAATGTGATACGTGTCAGTCATGGTCATACCTCGGAAATATAGTCCATGAACTCGTTGTAAGTTTGGGCCGTGCCGGCGCAGGAGATCTTGTCGTCCCCGCCCTCCATTTCGGAAAAGCGCCGGATATCCGGACCAATTCGAGGCCCTTTCCAGCCGCAGGCGCAATCCTCTTCCCAGTGGATGGTTATCTGATCGCCGGAAATGAACCCGCCCCAATATGTCTGCGCCAGCAGATCGATGAATGCGAAACGTCCGGTCTGTGAGCCTGTGCGGGGAAGCATCTTCATATCCATGTCGAACAGGATCGGAATGGTGTGCGGCATGACATGGTAGTCTCCGGCCTTGCAACGACCGACCCCGCCCATCCATTCGGACATGCCGTACATCATGCCGATCGTATCGAGACCGAAGTAATCCTTTACGAAGCCTTCCCAGTCTTCCGGCGCGTCGTTCATGCCCTTGAGGCCGCCACCGGTCATGATGAACGAACCGGGCCCGAACTCAGGCCGAATGTCTTTGGCAATGCCGCTGCGCGCGGTGCGGATCAGATCGGCAGCGGTCCCCCCCAGCTTCACCCGCTTGCCGCGGGATTCCTCGAACAGCTTGCCGAACCAAGTCTCCAGGTCTCGTTCGCGGTTGTGCGCCTGTTCGACAAGTCGATTGCGCGCTTCGACAAGAGCTGGGTCGAAGCCTAGCTTGTCGAGTTCACCGCGGTCTTCTGCCGCCTGCATACGTCCCGCGAGCGATGACAGATCTGCTGGAATGTGGGTCTGGTAGAGCGTGTGATAATGTTCAGGGCCGCCAGCCGCTGGCACGTTAAACAGCATCAGCATCTTGAGCATCATGTGATGCCCACCGCGATAGCCGGGGAAGAAGGTCTCGACGTGCTCGGTTGCCGGATCAACATCGGTCGCCGACCGCGTCATTTCATTGTACGCGCGGGTCCAGGCCGGCAATTCCGTGCGTGAACGCGGCACAAAGCTGAGCTTGCCCGTGGTGCCTGTCGAGTGGCCGACCAGCATTCCGAATTCGTCAAGCCGGTCCAGCCATCCTTCGACCGTATTGACGCCCGCAAGGTTCACGCCCGAAAGGTCATGCGTCGTCAGACGATCGAGCCACGAATTGAGCCTGCCGACATCGCGCTTCTCGATGATCGAGAGCGGGTAACTCTTGTAGATGCGGTGATCGAACAGCAGCGGCAACACGTCCTCGACGCTGTCGGCCGAGGTGATCCCCTCGCGCTTCGCAAGCTTGCCCAGCCCGGCCACCGAATCACGAAGCCGCTCGAAGCGCAGTTTAAGCGCGGCAATCTGCACGTTCTCGTAATCGCGCCAGCTCAATTCGTAGAGAGGCTCATAGCCGTTCTGCAGCCATTCTTCCGGTCTTTCGGGCGACAATTCGACCTTGTCCGCTACACTATGGTTCATCGGATCTGCTCCTTGTTAGCACGGCTTGCAGCCAGCCGCCGTTCGCGCTTCCTGTCGGGCAAGCGCACTGTCATCCAAACCCCACGACGCCATCGGCGCAGGGCATCAAATCTCGACTCTGAGTGACAGGCCATAGGTCCGGGGCTTGCCCCAAACGATCCCGGCCGCACCGGACCCCACGGCGATTTGCCGCAGATAGGTCTTGTCCAACAGGTTGTCGCCATAAACGGCCAGAGTGTAACGCTGGCTGGGATCGGTCCATTGCAGTCGGGCGCTGACGATGCTGTACCCTGGTTGGCCAAACTGATTTGCAGGATCGAAATACATCTTCGATGTGTGGTGCAGGTTGGCCGAGGCAATGAAGCGGCCTCCGCTCACATCGGTCGTATAACGCGCCGACACGTTACCTGTGAATTTCGCCGTTTTCGGCATCAGGTTACCGCTGGCGTCCTGCGTCACGGAGGTGTCAAAGCCGCTGAATTCCGGCCGGCCATCCCCATCATTGTCGGGAACGAAAGTGGGATTGAAGAACCCGGCAACCGGATAGCTGCGGTATTTTGCATCGAGATAGGTGGCCGCCGCAGATATCTGGAACCCCTCAAACGGTTCGTAATCTACCGCGGCTTCGACGCCCTTGATCCGCGCCTTGGCGGCATTGGAGAGGATTGTTTCGGCGATCCGGTAGTATCCGGTCTGTAGGTTCTTGTATTCGTACCAGAACGCCGAAAAATCCAATGTCAGGTCATTATGGGCGTATTTGTATCCGACCTCAAAGGCATCGATATCTTCAGGCTTAAGATAGTTGGCATCCTTGAACGTGGAGCCGGTGGCCGCCGATGTCCGGCGATAATCAGGAATCGCCGACTTGTAACCTCGCGTATAGGAGGCATAGAGACTGGAATAATCGTCCGGCTTATATCGCACCACAACACGCGGAGAGATGCGATTTCCCGTGAAATCGGGCTGAAAAGTATAGACGCCAGGTACGCCTGGCAGCGTCTGGTAGAACGCGTTTCTGACCTCGTCGCGGCTCAGCCGGATTCCCCCCGTAACAAACAGATTATTCGCCACTTCGTACGTGCCGTCGAAGAAACCGGCGAAAGTGCGAACTTTGGCACCCGTCGCGCTGAACGCAAAGAAATTGTTGCTGCCCGCAGCCAAGTCGACATCGGCATGGATCTGGTGCTGGAATAGAAAGATACCGGCGGTGTACTGCAGCCTGCTACCTGGCCGAGAGGTCAGAAGGAACTCCTGCGACATGATCTTGTCGCGTTCCGGCAGGCTCAGCGCCAGCATTGCTGCGGCACTGCGATCATTGTCCGATAGATTGCCGATGCTCTCCTCGCGGTACTGCGTGTACGAAGTGAGGTCCGCAAAGCCGAGGTCGAAGTCCCCGGTCAGTTGGAACGTGTCGGACTTGATCCGGAAATAATTGCGCGCATTATGCGCAATGGTGCGCCGGCCAGAGGTGAACACGGTGCCCGGTATTAAATCGCCGGTAGTATAGGGGATGCCATCCACATAATACGGCGTCGCCATGTAGCCGCTCGGATCAGAATTATCGCTATGCGCATAGCGCAGCAACACTGACGCCCCATCCGACAGTTCAACTTTCAGCCCGGTCCGGACGCTCCACTTTTCATACGCTCCGGGATGCTTTACGTTCGCACCAGGAGCAAAACCGCCGCCCGTCGCCAGGCTGCCGTCGTATATGTTCCTTACGAACCCGTCGCCTTTACTGAACTGGCCTTCAACGCTGAAGGCAATGGCGTCGCTGAGGCCGGTGGTGACATAAGCCTTAACTTGCCTGGCGTCGAAACGCTCATAGGAAGCTTCCACTATCGCGCTGGTTTCAGTGCTGGGCTGGGCCGTGGTTATAAGAATCGCGCCGCCAGTGGTGTTGCGCCCGAACAGAGTTCCCTGCGGCCCTTTGAGAACCTGAATGTCGCGCACATTGGCAAAGTCGAAATCGAGCGCAAGCGAGTTGGGGAGGTAAAAGCCATCAACATAAACCCCAACACTGCTGCCGATGCCCGTCTGTACCAGCGTCGTGCCGATGCCGCGAATTGTCGGTTGCGTGTACGATCCAGACTGGTCAACCCGAATACCCGGGACGAGCTTGGGCAGATCGGTCAGTGACTTTATGTTGGCTTCGCCCAGAGCCTGCGAGTTGACGCTGGTGATGGTGATCGGCACGTCCCGCGACAGTTCCTGTCGGCGTTGTGCGGTAACGACGATGACGTTGGCGTCCTCATCCGCAATTGGCCGGTCGCTTGCACTCACGTTGGATTGGGCAAGCGCCGGCTGCGTGAATGCCAACAGCGATAAAGCTGAAATGCCGTTAAGAACGCAGTTCTGATACCGCGCGCTGTGACCCGCCTTTGTTGGCGTTGTTCCGTTTTTGACACCCGGCATGCTGCTTCCTCCCTCCGATTCACCGGCTCGCCTTGATCGCAATCAGCTTGCGGAGACGACACGGCATAGATCGCCCATGGATGCCTCGGGAATTCCGAGCGCCATCGCATGAGCCCTAGGGATGGACACGCTTAACTATGATGTCTAATGCCAAATAATTCACATTCTATAATGTTTTGGTATGGATTTCTCACTCACCAAACTTCGCTACGTGGTCGCTGTTGCCAAGGCACAAAGCTATTCGCGCGCGGCGGAGCAACTGAATGTAAGCCAGCCGGCGCTGAGCCGCACAATCGCCGCCATCGAAACGCATTATGGCGTGACCATTTTCGAACGGGGCCGGATGGGGGCACGGCCCACTCTTATGGGCGCACAGATTATCGCCGAAATTGAAGTGTTGCTGCGCAATGCCGATACTCTCGACTACAATCTTCAGCTTTTCGGGCGCGGCGAAGTCGGCCGACTGTCGCTGGGATTGGGGCCACATGTGGCAAGCCTGCTTCTGCCTCGTCTTGGCAGGCATGTCATGACCGCCAAGCCACGCATCAAACTGCGAACCGTTGTCCGTCCTCCTGATATCTTGATGCAAGAGCTTATCAACAACCAGATCGATTTGTTCGTGTCGCCTGATTACCATGATGAAGTGCCCCCAGAGATCGAAATTCAGCGTCTGGGATCAGTCTCCGTAAGCCTTGTGGTAAGAGCGGCGCATCCCTTGGCCGGGAAGCGTGAAATCACATTTTCGGACATCGCAAATTGGCCATTCGCGACGACTACCGACGCGCGATGGCCGGGCGACCCCGGCCTGTTTATCTGCGACAGTTACTACGTCATGCGCGAAGTCGTGCTCGAAAGTGATGTGATTTGGCTATGCGCGCGGCAATTTGCGGAAAAGGACATCGATGAGGGCAGGATGGTTGTCCTGTCGGTTCCGGACGCCCCCGCCCCCCTCGACCCGACGCCAGTCGTCGTGGGGAGGTTGAGGGGGCGTTCATACTCCCGTTTTGAAAGTGAGGTCATCGAATTCTTCGAGACCCACCTGAATTGCCTTTAGCAAGCACCGCCTTCGCTGGATCGATTCTGGACTTGTTACGGTCGTCTAATCGCATGTCCGTCAAGGAGGAGGATGCAGCGCGCTGGATAGAAGTGGCCCGCGGGACATCTTCTCCTGGACCACCTCGGGCAAGCCCAACCACGGTAGCCAGACGTCACACCATCGCTCGGGGTGATCACGCTCCTATGCGCCTTTGACTTCATTGAGGCTTTTTGCCAAATCTGCAGGCACGCGATCGCCTCAACATTGGCTATTACAAGCAACTGCGGGCAGTCCCGCCAGCAATCAACTTTCTGACATCGCGCACCTTCCGATCCAGGCCGGGCATACGGGCCGGTGGCCTGCAGTTCGTTGATGCGCTTGTCGAACTCAGCAGCATCTATGCCGAGCATCCGAGCCACATCACACTCGCGTCTCGTAATGCCGCTGAAATCGCCGCATGTGCTGGTCGCGCATCAGGCGGACCGGCAGCCTCACCTGATAGCCCTTAGTGACGTCCAGACCGTGTTGGCCGATCACACGCCCAACTTAAAGGCGACCATCATTTTCCAAAGCCGCCTGTAACAGAACGATGGCCGAATCATGGAAGGCGTTACGCGAGCACCAAACAGCGCGGAATCTCGCTACAAAGCCGCTTGAACCAATTTGTGTACCAGGGCGCTGAGGCTAACCGGCACCTCTCGCCCTCCCGAATGATGAATAGGCTGTCGGAGTCGCCCGGATCTCGCGCAGCCCGGTAACGAGCGCTGTGCTTGGCGTACCATTCCACTGCTCGGATTGCTGGTCAATCCGCAGGCAACTCTGAATAAATGGGTTTACCCTTCGCACGAGCCTTATGCCCGGTGATAAGTTTTAAGCTTGGCTCATTGGCATCCTCAACGCAGTCGACTGCGAGCGTGCGGCCAACGCTCACGTTGGCACCACTTCTATGAGGTAAAGGGTCAGTGCAGCGCCGCAAGTATCGCGAATCGGGTTCAAAAACGGCGCCAACATCCCCAGCCGGCCATACTCAATGTAGCGTGCGGCAAAGAAGCGTCCGAAATTTGAAGCTGCCTTCTTATTGGCCACGCCGGGAAGAATGCCGTCGAACTCAGCCATTACCAGCGCAAGTAGGTTGGCATGGCCTTGCCGTATCGCAGTTTCAACTGCTCGCTGATCTCCAGCCGGTTTTGGAAACCACCGACGCAGGAACTCCCGACTCTCGACTTAGTTCACGCAATAGCCGGGATATTCGCGAAAAAAGCGCGCCCCATCAATGTTTGCTGTTTTAAGAAGGTCTTCCCCTCGACGATGCCGCGACAACCCGTCTCAAATAGATCAATTGCCGCTTCCCGAATGGCCGACAATCTGCGCTTCAGGACTACGAGAATGGCTTGAGCGGCATTTTCAGGAAGGTTTTTCGATCGATCCATTTCGGCGGCGAGTACCTCAACAAATTTGGCGCCACCTTCCTGTTCGATATCGATCTTGAACCGATCAGCTGCCTGGCGCAGCAGGCCACTCGCAAATTCAATATAGTTCTCGGTTCTAAGCGATTTCATGGACGGTAAAGCTTCTGCCAAACTAGATCTAGGCAACGAAAAAGCACGGGCATACTTTACACCCTTTATCTCGACTTCAATCTCCGGCAGGACAGGCGACATGCGATTTATTACATGTCTAGAGAGTGATATTTTAGAGTCCGCCGATATCTTGGATAACTTTTCGAGCGGAACATTCCTGCGAATATCTTCGCAATACGCGAACACTGCGCGCTCCCAATCTGCGCTATCCAATTCACGGCCGGTTGAAGCAGAGCGGACTACCGTCCGACAAAGCGCGTCTTCGGACTGACCAATCCAGTCCAGAAGATTAAAAAGTGCAAAGTAAGGATCTCGAAGTCGCGCCTTGTCCCGGAGATGACCAAAAACGCCTTGGAAAATTGGGCACCGATTTTGACGAGAAACGGCACCCCCCAGTGCGGCGATAAATCACTGAAAACGAGTACCCGCCCCGCAAGAAAGGGATCAATCACGCCTTCTTTCGCGCGATGTAGGATTTTGGTTTTGTGCAGACGGATTTCCTCGACAAACGGACTCTGCCACAGACGCCCCAATGGAATGCCGAGTGACGCTACGAGCGCTGGGCGGTTCACCTTTAGGCGATCTCTATTGAGAGCAGGCCCGGCGTCTAAGACATCCTTGAGGCGCTGCAGCTCGGAATCTACCCTCCTTGAGCGATAGTCTTCATTCACAACCCGTGCATCGAATTCTTCGAGAAGTGCGCGGAGTTTTGGGTAGCGGACTATGAAGTCGCTGTTCAATCCAAACGTTTCTCGGAACTGCTTTCGATCGATCTTACCACGGCGAACTGGCCAAAGCCGCATTTCCGCAAGGCGGGCCTCAGAATTTGAAGCCGCCTAAAGGTTTGATCTAATTCTGCCAGCAACGCGCTGCAGCCGCCAACCAGTGTCACAAAACACACTCAGTGGCGCGACCCCCAACCTCTCAGCATAGTGCCGCAGGTCAATTCTCCCGCTTGGCGCAGCAACAACGCCCGTCCGGACCAAGCTTGTCAGCTTCAACCAGGGCCAGGAAGCGGCGAACAAGTGGGGTACGGCCCTCATGTCTCTCGCGGACCTTTAGATTCCACGCCGTTAAAAGGGCCCTGCATTCTACTGAAAAATTATTATAGGAGATGCCTATCCGATCTGCGTAGTGCGATTGATGCACCGTGCCACGAACGGTAAGCTTAACCCCGCACTCGGACCGATCGTCTGTTCGAGGAGCGTCAAGAGCGTTGCCGCTTTCTCCGGGCCGTTGATGCGTTTTTTCCGCCTTGGAAGCCTTTGCCACTCTGGGCGTCAGTGCTCCGGTTTGGGTCAGCTCTGCCTCCAGCCGAGCTAATCGAGAACCCATCGATCGCCGAATAGCGTTTCTACTTACGTTTAGTCGCTTTGGCGTACTTGGAGAGGTTTAAGCGACCCCCACGCAACAGCGCGCCGCCTTCGGTAGAACCGTCGCATAGTACAAGATCGATAAAAGCGCATGCAGTGGGGTTTCAGCCCATCGTTGAGACTACGGAAACGGGCATCCCACTTAGTCAACGTCGCGCGACAGTTTGTGCTTAGAAGGGACCGATTCACCTCGAGACGTCTTGCGTAATGCCCTCGGCTGATGCCGCCTTCGGGGTTTAGTATGACGCAAGCGTCGGCCCAATCCTCCGATAGCAAGTTTTCTAACGTAATGTTGAGACGATCAACCGCCGGTCCCTGCTTGCCGTCTGCTCCAGTAAATTGGTAGTTTGACTGTCTCGCACGGCCTTCCTTTATCCTGTATCCGCCCCTGCTGTAGACCCACAGGTGGTTTCAAACCGCTACATCCCCAGGGATTGCTGCGTGTGGATCGTACCCAAAAACCTCAAAGTCCTCAATTCTATAGTCATCTATTGACGAAGCCTTGCGACTCAATTTCATGGTCGGGAAAGGACGCGGCTCGCGCGAAATTTGCTCACGTGCTTGATTTTGGTGATTTAGATAAATGTGAACGTCGCCCCCTACCCAAACGAGTTCGCCAGGCGCAAGACCCACTTGCTGCGCGAGCATAAGAAGTAACGCAGATCCGCCAACAAAATTGAATGCAGCGCCCAAGAACAGGTCACATGAGCGTTGAAAAATCAGACAATTGAGCTCCCCCCGAGAATTCACATGGAACTGATAAACCATGTGACAGGGGGGAAGCGCCATCGCATCTATTTCGCCAACGTTCCACGCATGAAACAGCATTCGCCTGCTGGAAGGATTTTTTTTCAGTGTTTCTACCAAGGAAGCGAGCTGATCGTGCTCGTTACCACCTGCATCGATCCACCGTCGCCATTGTTTGCCGTAAACGGGTCCTAGTTCACCCCATTCTTTTGCAAACGCTTCGTCAGCGAGAATACGACCTTCAAATTCGGATTGGGATATCTGTTCACCGGTCTCCTTTTGATATCGGGCAAGAGGCCAATCACTCCAGATACGCACGTTCTCCTGAAGCAGCGCACGAATGTTCGTGCCACCCGTCAGGAACCAAAGCATCTCTTTGACCGCCGTCTTCCAATAAACCCGCTTCGTCGTGAGTATGGGAACATGGCCGCCACTAAGGTCGAATCGCAGCAGCTCTCCGAAAAGCGACTTGGTCCCTACGCCGGTGCGATCGAGGCGTTCGTCCCCTTTCTCAAGCACGCGATTGAGAAGGTCTAGATATTGGTATTCAGAATGTCGCACCTGCACTCCGCCCCGGATTATTAGCCAGTTTCAAGTGGAGCATTGTGAACAATCAACGCGTTAATTGATAGCCCACTCCGGCATTTATTCACTCCGGCAGAATAGCGCTTCCCTACATAAGTTTAGGGTTTTTGATTATTTATCAATGTTATGCTTCTCACTCCGGAGGCACTACACCGGAAAAATCTGGAAAGCCCAGGCCAAGGTCGCAACTGCGCTGGTACAGCAGGCCAGAAAGGCGATTGCCGGTCACATGAAACTGGTATGTCTTGTGGCAAGGTGGCAGCGCCATGAACGGCAAATCGGCGACATTCCATCCTTCGATGATGTGGCGGCGGCTGCCCGGATTGGCCTGCAGACTTTCGATCAACTCAGCCACCTAGTTCACCCCCTGATCGCGTTGGCGATAGAGTCCTTCGCCAGCGGGCTCATAAACCGGCCAATCGACCCACTGCTTGCCATAGACCGGACCTAGATCACCCCAGCGCGCAGCGAACTCCGCATCGGCCACGATGCGTCCGGAGAAAGCCTCGCGGTCGATGTCCTCGCCCGTCTCGTGGCGGAATCGGGCAAGCGGCCAGTCCGTCCAGATTTCTACGCCCTGCGCGCAAAGCGAACGGATGTTCGTGTCACCTGTCAGAAACCACAGCAGTTCACGGGTCGCTGTTTTCCAGAACACACGCTTGGTGGAAAGCAGCGGCATTCGACCATCGGAAAGATCAAAGCGCAATTCCGCCCCGAAAATTGAACGCGTGCCGATACCCGTGCGGTCAACCCGCTCATCCCCCTGCTCCCAAATGCGGCGCATAAGATCGAGATATTGCCATTCCCAATGGCGTTGTGGGGGAGAATCAGATCGCAGTGGAAGGGTTGCCATTTCCCCACCCTAGCCATGCGATTGGCCGCTTGCCACCCCGGCGATCGCTCTCTATAGGCGCCCTCCTGCCTCGCAGGGTCTTCGGACTCGGGCGATCGGTCGGGGAGTAGCTCAGCCTGGTAGAGCACTGTCTTCGGGAGGCAGGGGCCGGAGGTTCGAATCCTCTCTCCCCGACCAACAATTCCAAGGACTTAGCCACTAAATCACCCTCATTTAGACAGGGGTTCGAGGAACACTTTGAACCTCACGCCCTGAGACTGATCGCGTTTGCCACGCCTGCCAGATAGTCTGGGCTGTAGCGCGCGTAGTGCTTATACGTGGTGGTCATGTCGTCGTGACCCATGAACTGCGCCAGTTCTGGCATCGGTACGCCAGCCTCAGCAGCCCAGACCGCGCCGGTATGGCGAAGCGAATATGGGGTTGCATGGACAGCGCTCCTTTCCGAAGCCGCCTGAAACGCCTTCTTGATGCTGGCGACACGCTTGCCACCGCGCTCGATCACCCATTCAGACGTTCGCGCATCCCAGCCCCGCTGCAGTTCTGGTAGCAGTTCGTCGGCGATCGGAACGATGGTGCGGCGCTTGTTCGTGCGCTTGTGCCCCGGCGGTGTGAAGTCGATCAGACCGCGCATGAAATCCACTCGATCCCATGTAAGTTCGAGGATTGCTGACGGGCGCGCCATGGTGAACAGCCCCAGCATCACATAGAGGCGCGCGTGATCCGCTTTGACCGCCGCAAAGAAGCTGGTGAACTCAGCGCGCGAAAGGTGTCGGCGCTTGCCTTCTGGGACGGTCGGCAACCAGATTGAACGGCGCTCAGGCAAATGCCCTGCTCTTGCTGCCCAATTGAGCGCAGTGGAAAGTTGCATCAGTTCGTAGCGCGCCGTTGCATCAGCCACCTTGCGGCGCTGCCGATATGCCTTGCACATCGGCTCATCAATCAGGGACGGATCGACGTTTTCCCAGAATCCCTTCATCGCTTTCCATGCGTCCTGCCGCCGACTGTACGACGGCTTGTGCGCGATGGTGTCGAGATATGCCGTCATGCACCTTCCAACGGTCCAGGCACTAGTGTCGGACCCCGCCCAGAGAGCGCGGGCCTCCGCCTTGGCGCTCTCCCGATCCTGTGCGACAAGTTGCCTTCTGACGCGTTTTCCCTCGTACTTGTATACGAGAGCGAAGCCGCCCCGGAATCGTTGGACGGAGTATGCGTTGTCGTTTCCTGCTGACATTCAAACCTCTCCACCTCGGCGGCGCTGATTCGGATAAGCGCACCGGGCCGGAAGCATTGCAACTGCCCATCACGGATGAGCTTGCGAACTAGACCCTCGCTGCAGCCCCATCGGGCGGCAAGCTGGGGAACGGAAAGCGGCCTCGGGGCCGGTTCTTGGCGAAGTTGTGCTGTCACTCGACTGTCTCCGCAATTGCGCGCAGGGCGGCGGCTGTCAGTGCCAGCGCTGGGGTCGCTGCACGGGCAATGTGGCGTGCGCCCGGCACCATCAGAACGTCAGCACGGAAGTCAGACGGGTCCGGTCCTTCGCCATCGTGGCCCACGCGCCAGAAGGCGTCAGCAGGCACCAGCGACATCGCCGCGTCGAGTGAGGCGGTGTAGCGGTGCCCCTCGGTCGGATGCCAATAGTTCGCTGCATCCCTCTGTGCGGTTGCCATGAATATCCAGTGATCTGCGGCGCGAAACGGCCCCGTAAGCGCCGCCACCCGATCAGCCAGCGCGCGTAGTTCGTCCTTGCTGGTCATTGTTTCAGCTCCTTCTTCATCGCCTCACCGAACGCTATCCAGCCTGCCATGTAGGCCCCGCGTGTTGCCTCCAGGATTGCCTCTCGGGTGCCGTGCATTTCGTAGTTTTTTAGGCTCGATCCGGCTGCTCTCAGGATGCGGTCAGCCAGAACTTCAATCTGGTTGTCCCTCATGGCTTCACCTGCCCCACTCATTCCCCGCCCTCCTTCGCGTCGATGTTGTGCTTGCCCACGTCGAAGCTGACGGCGACGATCCAAGGATTTGCTTCCCACGTCTCGCCGGGCTCGGTGTGCAGGCTGTTCCAGAGGACTGCATAGCCATCGCGGTAGTTGCGCCGGGCGACCATCTCGACGCCCTCCGCGATCGCATCTGCCTCGCTGATCTCCCGCAGGCGCTGAACACGAACGTCCGTCACGGTGAGCGTCAGGCGGGAGAATTGGCGGGGCATGAAGCGGGCATGGCGATAGCGTCCGTCAAGATAGCCGGAACCATCTGCCGGATATTCAACTGTGAGTCCGCCGGGCAGATTCGATCCAGCAAGATCATTCTGTGCGCTCGAAACCCGCCACGCCTCACGCACATAAAGCCGGTCGGCCGGGGCGTAGCCTGAAGTCTCCGGCCAGCTAGAAAGCGGCATGTCGCCCCCATCTTCCGCGCACGGGAAGCCCCACGAAGCCGGATCGTTGGTGCGACCGGAATAGTCGCCTATCCCGTGGTCCTTGAGATTAACCGGCTCGCCCATACCAAACCGCGCTTTGTACAGCCGCCGCGTCTGCGTCTTCGTCCCGTCCAGTAGAGCGCGAACCATCGGCGCGGAGAATATGATGCCTTTGTCAGCCATGATCCGCCTCCTTCGGTGCGATGGATGCTAGGGTGGCGCGGGCAAACTCTCGCGCAATGGTCCATCCCGAGAATGGTACGCTAGCGCACTGCCCCAACGCCTCCACCGCCTGCGCCAGTTGGGCGCGGAGGGTGGTGAGTTCGTCCGTGAGGATAGCGTTCGCCTCGCGTTCGCTATCCAGCGATCCTATAGCGAGGTGCCATTCGCGATGCTCCTCGCGAAGGGTTTTAAGTTCCTCGCCTTCGGCGTGCATGATTGTCTTAGCCGCCGCTTGGACTGTACGCACAGCACCATTCAGCCGCACATTCTCAGCCTCCAGCGCTTCGATGTAGTCGGCGGCTTCCGGGCCGTCAGGATTAGCCAACGGCGTGCATGTGCTAAATTCGTCGCTTACGGTGTATCTCGCTCGCAGACGTTCCCGCAGTTCGTCAGTCATGGGTGTTATCCTTGAGGTGTTCGCCTGCGCGGAGTTGGTTTTCGGCCCACGATTGGCCCGCCGCGCCCATGTAAACCGCAGCCAGCTCGCTCGTTTCGAGGATCGCGGCTAGGGCGGCGTCACGGGCAGTCAACCATGCAAAATCGCTGTAACCTCTCGCATCTTCCGGCAGCGTTTTGTCAGCTATCCGCCGCGCCATCGCC
>Ga0233380_1000292_pt1 | contig 27809 bp, 29 predicted proteins | sample ElkDunMinimDraft_9_FD_191541 | JGI IMG/M metagenome (GOLD analysis project Ga0233380, IMG submission 191541) | Fecal eukaryotic communites from dung pellets of Tule Elk in California, USA - Elk Dung F36 | ecosystem: Host-associated > Mammals > Digestive system > Large intestine > Fecal | place... | reverse complement strand
TGACGAGGTTCATGCCCATGCCGCCGAACACCACGCACGGCACACGCTCGGGATGCTCATAGGCGAGGAAGGCAGAGATACGCGCGCCCATCGAATAGCCCAGCAGCGCTGCCCGCTCGATGCCGAGGTGGTCCAGCAGGGCCACCGCGTCCGCCGCCATGGCCTGCGGCGTATAGTCCTCCGGCTCGTGCGACGATGCGGACGCGCCATGGCCCAGGTTGTCGAGCGTGATGGCGCGGTACCCCGCTTCGGTCAGCGCCTCCACCCACCCGGTGTCCAGCCAGTTCACCTTGCCGCTCGAGGCAAAGCCGTGGATGCACAGCACCGGCTGGCCGCTGCCATAGGTCTCGAAGGCAAGGGGGTGACTGCGGGATTCGAATATGGGCACGGGATGTTCTCCGATTTGCTGCCGCTTTCGCGGAACGGGTAACGGAAAGCAAACAGAAAATGCCCGGATCGCTGCCTTCCATTGCGCTGGCGGTTCGACTAAGTTCCCGGCGCACGTCCACCGTTCGGGTCTATTCTGCCATGGCGCACCACACCACGCCGCACTTCCACAACACCGAGGGGCTCCGCCAGATCGAGGTAGGATCCAAGGAATTCAAGTGCGTAGGCGCCCTTCCTCCATTCGATCATCCGCACATCTACATCGACATGGGCTCCGACAACGAGATCGTGTGCTCCTACTGCTCGACCCACTACGTGTACAATTCTCGTCTCGCGCCGGGCACCTCCAACCCTGCGTCCGCCGTTTATCACGACGACGACGCCGCCTAGGCGGCCGCGCTGATGCCCACCGATGGGCGCACGATATATGTCGCAGGCGCCGGCATTGCGGGCCTGACGCTCGCCCTGGCGCTTGCGAAGTTCGGCATGCGCGTGGTCGTGCTGGAGCGCCAGCCCGAGATTTCCGAATTTGGTGCCGGGCTACAGATCAGCCCAAATGCATACAGAATTCTCGATCGCCTCGGCCTTGGAGAGGCCATCGCCGCACGCAGCCTCGAACCTGTCGGCATCGACATCATACCGTCCGGCGCCGCCAAGCCGCTGACCACGCTTGAACTCGGACCGGTGATGCGCCAGCGCTTCGCCGCCCCTTACGTGGTGATGCATCGCGCCGATCTGGCAGACGCGCTGTTCCAGGCCACCCGGCGCTTTGCCAACATCGAAATCCTGCTCGGCGTCGACACCTGGCGTGTCGAAACGACCGAAACTGCCGCACTTGTGCGCTTGCAGCACGGCGACGCCGAGCAGACACTGCCCGCCCACGCCTGGATCGGGGCAGATGGTGTTCACTCGCCGACCCGCCGCGGAGCGCTGGCCGGTCCGGATGCAACCTACTTCGGGCGGGTCGCCTGGCGTGTGCTGGTCCCCCAGGACGCAGTAGCTGCACACCTGCAGCTCGATCGGGTCACTGTCCTGTTCGGCCCCGGCTACCACATGGTGTGTTATCCCCTGCCCCATCGGAGGCAGGTGAACCTAGCGCTGTTCATTGCCGGGGACCCGCGCCTGTCGCCGGGTGCGCAGCCGGTAGTCCCCGGACGCGCTTCGCAGCGCCTGCAGGCAGTGCTCGATGCTGCCTACGGAGCGTGGACGCCATGGCCCCTGTTTGCCGTGAAGACGCCGGTGTGGAACAGGGGGAGGATCGGGCTCATCGGCGATGCAGCCCATGCAATGGTGCCCTTCCAGGCCCAGGGAGCGGCAATGGCTGTTGAGGATGCCGCTGTACTCGCGCCTCTGCTCGCCGGCTCGAGCAACCCTGAAGCGGCTTTCGGCCGTTATGCCGCGCTTCGCAAGGCACGGGTTGCACGCGTGGCGGGAGTTTCGCGCATGAACGGGACCATTTTCCACCTTCCCTGGCCGCTCAGCCTTGGGCGCGACCTCGTGATCAAGGCCGCTGGGCCGCAGGGGCAACTGCATCGGCTCGGCTGGCTTTATGGGTATGACGCGGAGACCGCCGGAGCCAACCCGTGATGGCAGGGGACAACCCGATCCGCCTTGCTTTGACCGGTCGGCCCGTGTCAATTGCCGCAACAACGCCCCGTCCCGGGATTCAACGAGGCTGAACGCGACCGCATGCAAGCCGCAACCCGCTCACGTCTGACCCTGGCCTGCATCCTCGTCACAATCCTGCTCGACATGATCGGCGTGGGCATCATCGTGCCCGTGCTGCCGGAACTGCTGGAAGACCTGACCGGGGGAAGCAGCGTCGCCAACGCGGCGGTTATCGGCGGGTACCTCGTTTTCACCTACGCATTCATGCAGTTCGTGTTCTCGCCCGTACTGGGAAATCTGTCGGATCGGTACGGACGGCGGCCGGTTCTGCTGCTTTCGCTACTGGGGCTGACATTCGACTACGTGATGATGTCGATAGCGCCGGTGGTCTGGTACCTGTTCATCGGCCGCATCATCGCGGGGATCGCCGGGGCCGCCCTCGCTACGGCCACTGCCTACATGGCGGACATCACCCCTCCTCACAAGCGAACACACCGCTTCGGGCTGATCGGAGCCGCCTTTGGCCTTGGATTCATCATCGGCCCCGTGCTTGGCGGCGAACTGGGCGAACTGGGGCCCCGCGTCCCATTCTACGCAGCGGCGGGGTTGGCATTTGCCAATTTCCTCTTCGGGCTGTTCGTACTCCCGGAAAGCCTTCCCAAGAGCTCGCGACGCAAGTTCGATATCCGGCGCGCCAACCCCTTCGGTGCCGTTCTTTCCCTGCGGAAGTACCCGTCGGTGCTGTGGCTCCTGGCGGTCCTGTTCTTCTTCCAGCTATCGGCGCAGGCGTTGCCGACGGTGTTCAGCTATTTCACCGTCGAGATGTTCAATTTCACTTCGTCGACCATCGGTCGGACGCTCGGTGCTTTCGGGCTCGGCTTCGCGATCAGCCAGGCGGTGCTGGTCGGCCCCCTGTCGCGAGGCATCGGCGAACCCGCCGTCGCGATGATTGGGTTGCTGGCGGCAATAACCGGTTTTGCCGGCGTCGCCTTCTCGCACAGCGTATTCGAGCTTTACCTCTTCATCATGGTCGGCACGGTGAGCGGGCTGGCTCCACCGGCGATCAACGGAGTGCTGTCCCGGCAAGTACCGGATAATGGGCAAGGCGAACTGCAGGGAGCGGTAAATGCCGCGAGCTCCCTGGCGACGATCATCGGCCCGCTCGGTGCCACTCAGATCTTCTCGTACTATACGACGACGCCAGATTCTCCCGGCTACTTTCCTGGGGCACCGTTTCTTGCTGCAAGCGCCAGCGTCGCGATTGCACTGATCATCTTCGCTTTCACGGCCTGGCGGTTCGAACTGCGGCATCGACCCAGCGTCGCCGATAACCCGCAGGTCCCGGAAGTACCACCCCCGGGACAGGTACGCACACCACCCCTCGAGGACGACGATGAGCCAAGTAGTTCTCCGCGCCGCCGCTGACGCAGACTGGCCAGCCATCCTGGAAATCGTGCGACCGGTACTTGCCGCAGGCGAGACCTATGCGGTGGACCGCGACCTCGATGACGAGGCGATTAGGTCCTTCTGGCTTATGCCTGAGCACGAGGTCTATGTGGCGGAGCTGGATGGGGAGATCGTCGGGACCTACTACCTGATGCCCAACCGCCGTGGGGGTGGCAGCCACGTCGCCAACGCCGGTTACATGACCGCGGCAAACGCACAGGGACGCGGGGTCGCCCGGACCATGTGCCTGCACTCGCTGGATCGCGCCCAGCAGCGTGGATTCCGCGCCATGCAGTTCAACCACGTGGTCTCGACTAACACGCGGGCGGTGGCGCTATGGCAATCGCTCGGGTTTGAGATCGTGGGAACGCTGCCGGGTGCCTTTCGGCACCCGGTGCATGGTTTCGTGGACAGCTATGTGATGTTCCGGTCGCTGCTCTAGCAGCGGACGTCAATCCTTGCCGAGCGTGGACGGCCACTTGCCGTGAATGTCGGAACCGCGGCCCTCGATCTCGAAGCCATGGGCGCCGAAGAAATCCCGCTGTCCCTGGATGAGATTGGCGGTACCCTGCGCCTGGCGGTAGCTGTCGAAGTAGCTCAGCGCGGCGGAGAGGCAGATCATGGGCACTTCCGCGAGCGACGCTGCGGCAACCACCTTGCGGAGGCTCGGGTGCGCTTCCTTCATCAGGGTCACGAAGTCCGGCACCACCAGAAGGTTGGTGTTGCCCCCCTTCTCGTAGGCTGCCGACATCTGGTCGAGGAAACGGGAGCGGATGATGCAGCCCGCACGCCAGATCTTGGCAATCGTCGCCAGAGGCAGGTTCCAGGCGTTCTCCTCGCTGGCCTTCGCGATCACCGCAAAACCCTGCGCGTAGGATACGATCTTGCCCGCGAGCAGCGCCTGCTCCAGTTCGGCAAGAGTGACGTCGATCTTGGTGCGGCTCGGCTTGCCGTAGATCTGCTCGGCAGCAACGCGTTCGGCCTTGCGAGACGAAATGGAGCGGGCAGCGACCGCGCCCTCGATCGCCGTGGCAGGCACGCCCATCTGCTGCGCCGCGATGGCTGACCACACGCCGGTGCCCTTCTGCCCTGCCTTGTCGAGGATCAGTTCTACGAGGGGCTTGCCGGTCTGCTCATCGACAGCGTCCAGCACGTGGCCGGTGATCTCGATCAAATAGGAATTGAGCGGGCCCTTGTTCCATTCCTTGAAGACTTCGGCGCAAGCCTTTGGCCCCATGCCGAGACCGTCGCGCATCACGCCATAGATCTCGGCGATCATCTGCATGTCGCCGTATTCGATGCCATTGTGGATGGTCTTGACGAAGTGGCCTGCCCCTCCCTCGCCGAGATACGCGCAGCAGCTCTCACCCTTGAACTTGGCAGCGATGGCAGTCAGCACCGCTTCGGCGTTGTGCCACTGCTCCTTTGAGCCACCCACCATGATCGACGGGCCATGCCGCGCCCCCTCCTCGCCGCCGGAAACCCCGACGCCGAGATAGCCGATGCCCTTGGGCTTCAGATAGTCGAAGCGCCGCTGCGTATCGGTGAACAGCGAGTTGCCGCACTCGATGATGGCGTCGCCCGCTTCAAGATGCGGCAGCAACTGCTCGATCATCGCATCGACCGGTGCGCCGGCCTTGACCATGATGATGATTGAACGCGGGCGCTTTACCGTCTGCACAAAGTCGGCAAGGTCGTACTTCGCGATGGTGCGGCCATCCAGCCCCTCGGCCTTGGCCTCGGCGACGAACTCGTCAATCCGGCCCGGAGACCGGTTGTGTACAGCGATCGTATAGCCTTTCTCGGCGATGTTGAGCGCGAGGTTCGAACCCATCACCGCAAGGCCGATAAGGCCGATATCCGCTGTCGACATGCGAGCAGTCCTTCCGAAGTCACAATCAAGCGCGCGGGCACCTGGCTCACGCGGGGGGACCTGACCACAAACCCGCTTCTGACGGAAGCCGTCGATGGGGAATTTTTGCGTCGATCTTGATCCTTGTATGGAAGAACCGGTTGCCAGTGCAAGTCCTGCAACTTAGGGTCGCGCCTGTTCTTGCGGAGCTCTCGATGACCTCACCCTTTGATCTGACGGGACGGCGTGCGCTGATCACCGGGTCTAGCCGTGGCCTTGGATTTGCTATGGCGAAGGCCCTTGCCGCAGCCGGTGCCGATATTGTCCTCAACGGCCGCGACACCTCTGCCCTGGGCGCCGCCTCGGAGGAAATCGCCGGGACAGGCGCGCGGGTGAAGGCACTTGCCTTCGACGTCACCAGCGAAGACAGCATCTCAGAGGCTATCGCGCACTGCGAAAGCGATATCGGGCCCATCGACATCCTGGTCAACAATGCTGGCCAGCAGGTGCGCGGGCCCTTGGAGGAGTTCCCGGTCGACAAGTTCGAACAGTTGATGACCACCCACGTCACCGCGACCTTCATGGTCAGCAAGGCCGTGGTGAAGGGAATGATGGACCGGCGGTTCGGCCGCATCATCAATCTCTGCTCGATCGTGACCAACGTGGCCCGCCCGACGGCAACACCTTACGCAGCGGCCAAGGCTGCCGTCGGCAATCTCACCCGCGGCATGGCGGCGGAGTGGGCGAAGCATGGAATCAATGTCAACGCGTTGGCGCCTGGCTATTTCAGAACCGATCTCAATGCGACCCTGATCGCCAACCCCGAGTTCAATAGCTGGGTGGAACAGCGAACCCCGATGGGCCGCTGGGCGGACCCTGAAGAACTTGGCGGTGCCGCCGTCTTCCTTGCCTCCCCTGCCGCCAGCTTCGTCAACGGCCACATCCTCTATGTGGATGGCGGCTTTACGGCGACGGTGTAGCCATGGCTCTGACACCTGCGCGCATCATCGTCGTCATGGGGGTCAGCGGCTCGGGGAAATCCACCGCCGGGCAGGCTATGGCACGGCAGCTTCATGCGCCCTTCTTGGACGGTGACCAGTTCCACCCGCCGGCCAATGTGGAGAAGATGCGCGCGGGCATTCCGCTGACCGATGACGATCGGTGGCCCTGGCTGGACCGATTGGCCAAGGCCCTCTGCGAGGCTGCGGAACCGAAAGGTGTCGCGGTCGGCGCCTGTTCGGCGCTGCGGCGGCAGTACCGTGACTTTCTTGTCGAGAAGGCCGGGGAGCCGATCCTTTTCGTCTACCTTCACGGCAGCAAGGAACTGATCGCCTCACGCATGGAGACACGCAAGCACGAGTACATGCCGGCTACCCTGCTCGACAGTCAGTTCGCCACCCTGGAAGTGCCCGACCCGGATGTCGAGAACGTGTTAGCGGTGCCGATCACCGACAGCGTCGACAAGCTCACGCGAACGGTGCTGAAGAACCTCGAGCACCTGAAGAGCTTCCGCCGCTGGCAGTAGGTCAGTCCACCGGAGGACCGTCGGCACGTGACAGGCTGGCATTGAAGTAGCGGTCATCGTCGGACACTTCCCGCCCGACCCAGGGCGGCAGTTCGAACTGCTGGTCTTCTTCGTCCAGTTCAATCTCGGCAATCACCAGTCCCTGGTGACGACCCTCGAACACGTCCACCTCCCACGTGTGGCCACCGAAGGGCACCAGATGGCGACGCTTGTTGATCGTGTCGGGTTCAGCGAGGGCATGGAGTTCGAGCGCGTCCTCATAGGGAATGTCGTACTCGAACTCTGGTCGGGAGATGCCATCGCTGGCGCCCTTGAGCGTAATCACTGCCCGTTCGTCGCCGAGCAGTCGCACCCTCACTGTCGCCTTGGCGTTCGATGAAAGGTACCCCTGCCTGATCGGTACGGACCCGGAAGCGAGTGGCTTCCAGGCGTCGGACGTGACCAGGAATTTTCGTTCGATTTCGCGGGCCATTCAACGCTCCGGTAACAAATGCCAGTAGGCCGACACGCGGTCGCGAAATGCCCCTGCCCTCTCCGCTGCAATTTGTGCACCCAGATTGAGCGCAGCATCAGCAAGTTCATGCTGTCGTCGCGTCACCGCCGCATGAACCTGGTTGATCACCGCCTCACCGAGTTTATCGCACGAACCAAGCCGCTCGCCCGTAACTGCGAGGTTGTGGTGGTCGCCGAGGTGCTCGGCTAGCCGGTCCAGCGTGTCCCGCTGTGGCGCCAGAACATCCGGCGCCGCCCTCTCGAGCAACGTCACGTGGTGCCAATGGTATTTCACCGCCTTGCGCCATTCGTGCAGGTTTTCGGCACTGCCGGATCGGGCAGCGGCGGCATAGCTCTCCCGCAGGTGCCGGTAAGTGGCCTCCAGCCCCTCCTCGATCAAGCCGAACCCCCTACCATCCAGCCTCCAGTTCGGCACTCGGTCGCGCAGGGGGCGCATGCGAGCGGCGAACCCTTCCAACAGCGCCCTTCCTTGTGGTTCCGATACCCGGGCGTCTGGCGGCTGAAGCACTGACCGAACTGCCTCTCGACTGTCCATGGGCAGAGACAGCAACCCATCGGCAGCGAGCGCATCGAAGGTGTCGAGAACTACCTTCGCGTCGCGGCTCCCAGACAACTCGGCGGCGGCATCCCGCACGATCGCGTTTTCACGCGAGTAGTCGTCAAAGACCGGCCGGACGAGGCGGAGCAGTCCCCGCATCCGCTTGCAGCGCCGGCGGATGCGGTGAACCGTGGCATCGAAGCCATCCGTCATTTCCTCCGCGTCGCGAAGGCTCTTGTCGGCCTGCTCAAGCGCTATGCGGCGGACCTGCCAGGTTGTGTCACTGCGGGAGGTGAAGGCGAAAGCCATGATCGCTAGAAATCCAGTGCCAGTTGGCTCGCGGGAGCAGCGCTGGTGCGGGCTCCCTCCAGAAGGAGCAGACGCCGTTTGCTGTCGCTGCCACCCGGCGCGGAGAAGCCCCCGAGCACTCCATTGGCGCCAAGCACCCGGTGACACGGCAGGATGAGGGGAACTGGGTTGGCGCCCATTGCCTGCCCGACCGCACGGGCCAGCGACAGATCACCCATTCGGCGTGCCAGGGCGCCGTAAGTGGTCGTCTCGCCATACCCGACCTCCGCCAGTAGAGCATAGGCACGTCGGTGAAACTCAGGCACGCCTGTAAGGTCCAGCTCCAGTGCAGCAAAGCTCACGCGCTCGCCTTCGGCGTAGCGCTGGATCATGCCAATGGCGTTGAAAATAGCGGCGGAGGGTTCGGAGGCTTCACCGTGGATATGGGGAGCTACGCGATCGGACCGATCGTCTGGTAGCAACAGGCGCGAGATACCGTTGTCCGTCCAGCCTATGCCGAACTCGCCCAGAGCCGTGGGGAACACCGCAGTGTACATGGCAAGAGAGTAGCCGCTAAGGGGTTGATCTGCCAGTGCCCCGCCAAGAGAAGGGCCGCCCTTTGGGGCGGCCCTTCTGATCTAGTGCTTCAGAGCGTCACGAACGGTATCCTTGGCTTCGCCGACCTTCTGCTGCAGCTTGCCTTCGGCTTTGTCCATCTTGCCTTCGGCCTGGAGCTTTTCGTTGCCGGTGAGGCCACCAGCAGCGTCCTTCACTGCACCCTTGGCCTGCTTGCCCATACCTTTGGCTTCATCTTTGTGCATTGCACATCCTCCTTTTGATGCAGGTTAAACCCTCTCGTGGCGCTTACCGTTCCTTCACGAGAGGCGGCGCGGCTTTGAGACGGGGCAACATTCTGCTAGAGCCTCGCTGTGACCGGACCCATGCCCACACTTCTCGATTATCGCCCACCGATGGAGCCCTACCTCAACGTGCTCCATGTCGATGACGATATACTTGTCGTCGACAAGCAGAGCGGGTTGCTTACCGTGCCCGGCAAGGATCCCTCGCTGTGGGACTGCATCGAGCACCGTGCGCGACAGAAATGGCCGACGGCCGGCATCGTACACCGGCTGGACAAGGACACATCCGGCGTACTGGTGCTGGCGCTGAACAAGCGCGCACATGGGCGGATCGGCTCGCAATTCGAGCACCGGAAGACCACAAAGTCATACATCGCACGGGTGGCTGGGCTGATGCAGGACGATACCGGACTAGTTGATCTGCCGCTGGCAACCGACTGGGCGAACAAGCCGCGGCAGCGCGTCGACCATGAAAACGGCCGCCCCTCGCAAACCGAGTGGCGCGTGCTTGAACGTGAGCGCGAGGCCACGCGAGTGCACCTGCATCCACTGACCGGACGCACCCATCAGCTCAGGGTTCACATGAAGGCCATTGGCCATGTGATTCTGGGAGATGCGTTTTATGCTGGCCCAGAAATTCGTGCCGCTGCCGACCGCCTGCAGTTGCACGCGGCCGAGTTGGGCTTTACGCACCCCACCACCGGGGAGTTTACGACCTACGCCGCACCCATCCCCTTTTGAGGAGTCAGCTTTCCCCGAGCGACTCCGTTGCGGCAATAGCAGCCATGTTGACGATGCCGCGACTGGTGCTGGAGGGCGCCAGGATGTGCGCCGGCGCCCTGGTGCCCATCAGGATGGGACCGACCGACAAGGCGTGGTTCATTTCCTTCAGCAGGGTCATCGATAGATTGGCGGCGTCCAGGTTGGGGAACAGCAGCAGATTGGCTTCGCCCCGCAGCACCGAGTCCGGGATATAGCGCTCGCGCAGTTCGCTGTTCAGGGCAAGATCGCCTTGCATCTCGCCTTCCACGATCATGTTCGGATCGATTGCCTTCAGCCGCTGGTAAACCTCGCGCATCTTCACCGCGCTCTGGCCATCGCGCGAGCCGAAGTTCGAATAGCTCAGCAGCGCAATGCGCGCCTCCATGTTGAAGCGCTTCAGGTGATCGCGCGCTTGGAGAGCAATGCCAACCAAAGCATCGGCCGATGGATCGATATGGACGTAAGTATCGGCCAGGAAGAACACACCCCGAGGCATGATCAACATCGACAGCGCCGATACGTCCTGCACACCATCCTGCAGGCCGATTACGGATCGGATGTCGCGCACATGGCGGATATAGCGTCCCTGAAGGCCGCAGATCAGCGCGTCAGCCTCGCCGCGCTTTACCGCCAATGCGCCGATGACCGTCGTATTGGTACGCACGATAGTGCGTGCCGTCTCTGGCGTAACGCCACTGCGGCCGACCAGCGAGTGGAACAGGGTAACGTAGTCGCGATAGCGCGGGTCGTCCTCGGGATTGATGACCTCGAAGTCCGTGCCGGGCCGCAGGTGAAGACCGAAACGCTCGATCCGGGACTCGATCACTGACGGGCGACCGATCAGGATCGGCCGTGCGATGCGCTCCTCCAGCAGCACCTGGGTGGCGCGCAGGACGCGTTCATCCTCGCCATCTGCAAAGGCAATGCGCTGACCACGGCCCTGAGCACGATCGATGATCGGCTTCATCACCAGCCCCGAACGGAAGACGAAACGGTTTAGGCTATGGTGGTAGGCATCCCAGTCAGTGATCGGCCGCTTGGCAACACCGCTGTCCACGGCAGCACGAGCGACAGCCGGAGCAATGCGCAGGATCAGTCGCTGGTCGAACGGATTGGGAATGATGTGATCCGGCCCGTAGACCGTCGGGGCCCCGGACGGCGAAACCTCCAGTCCCGGCTCGTGCGCGAGCTTCGCGATCGCGCGCACGGCGGCAAGCTTCATCTCTTCATTGATGGTCGTGGCCGCCACGTCGAGTGCACCACGGAAGATGAAGGGGAAGCAAAGGACGTTGTTCACCTGGTTCGGGTAATCCGAGCGACCAGTACAGACCATTGCGTCCGGCCGCACCTCGCGCGCGACTTCCGGCATGATTTCCGGATTGGGATTGGCAAGCGCCAGGATTAGCGGCCGTGGTGCCATGCGCTCCAGCATCTGCGGTGTAAGCGCGCCCGCCGCCGAAAGTCCGAGGAAGACGTCAGCACCGTCTATAACCTCGGCGAGCGTGGTGGCATCGCTCTCGCGACGAAACTGGCCGCGCCACTTGTCGTTGACGTCGTTACGCTTGTGGGTAACGAGGCCGTCCTTGTCGGCCACCCAGATGTTCTCGTGGCGGGCGCCCAGGGCGACCAGGATGTTGAGGCACGCGATTGCTGCAGCCCCTGCCCCGGAAGTACATATCTTGGCATCCTCGATGCGCTTGCCCGCAAGCTCGAGGCCATTGAGAACAGCCGCGCCGACGATGATGGCGGTACCATGCTGGTCGTCATGGAAAACCGGGATTGGCATGCGCTCGCGGAGCGCTTCCTCGATCGCAAAGCAATCCGGTGCCCGGATATCCTCGAGGTTGATGCCGCCAAAGGTAGGCCAAAGTGGAGCCACTGCCTCGACGAACCGGGAGGGGTCGAGTTCATCGATCTCGAGGTCGAAAACGTCGATGCCGGCAAACTTCTTGAACAGTACCGCCTTGCCCTCCATCACCGGCTTGGACGCGAGAGCACCAATGTTGCCGAGGCCAAGCACCGCAGTGCCGTTGGAGATGACCGCCACCAAGTTCTGGCGCGACGTGTACCGAGCAACGCTGTCCGGATCCGCCGCGATTTCTTCGCATGGCGCTGCCACGCCGGGGGAGTACGCGAGCGCAAGATCGCGCTGGTTGCCCAGTGGCTTGATCGGCTGGATCTCGAGCTTGCCCGGCTTCGGATATTCATGGAAGTGCAGGGCCGCTTCGCGCAGGGCCTTGCGCTGTTCGTTGGCGTCGGTAGTCACGAAGTATATCTCCCTAGCCTGTGGCGCGTTGGCGGCAGCACAGACTTGGCGTTCGTGCCACCAAACGGCGTCGATGAAAAGGCAAACTTGCCGTAGCCGATAAGTCAGGCCGCGGCAGGCCGATCTGCATCGTCACGCACGCGCGGAGCCGCAGGCGCATGCAGGGCGGTGGCCAGTTCGCGGAACGCGCCAACCTTGAGAGCCGGCGCAAAAAGGAATCCCTGAGCCTGTACGACGCCATGTGCCCGCAGATAAAGCGCCTGCTCCTCAGTTTCGACGCCTTCTGCCACGATCTCGCAATTGAGGTCCTGAGCCATCACAATGAGACCATCCAGCACGGGAACCTGGGCGGTACCGGGTTTGATCATGTCGATGAAGATGCGGTCGATCTTGATGATGTCGCAACCTAGCGTCCCCAGATACGCAAGGTTCGAGTGCCCGGTCCCGGCGTCGTCCAGCGCGAGGCGCGAGCCCAGGGCATGGAGGCCGGATATGACGCTCTGCGCCACCGCCGAGTTCCCGAGGGGATGACGTTCGGTGATCTCGAACACCAGCTGGCGGTAGCTGATGGCAGAATTGCCGAAAATCGCTTGCACGTCGTCGACGATGCTGCCGTCGCGGAAGTGACCTTCGAAGAGATTGATGGAGATCTTGAGGTCCGGCATCATCTGCGCCAGGTCGCCGAGGTCGTACTTGACCTGCTGCATCAACGACAGCGTCATCGGGATGGCGAGACCGGTCACCTCCGCATAGTCGATGAAGGCGCCCGGTGGCACAACCTTGCCATTCTTCTTCTCCCAGCGGCAGAGCACCTCGCAACCCTCGAGCGCGCCAGTGCGCAGGTTGATGACCGGCTGATAGTAAGGTTTGATCTCGCCACGCGCGATCGCACGCTCCAGATCGAATGCGGGGACTCGGGAGCGCCGGACATACTGCAGCGCCAGTACCAGGAACGCCCCGCTCATGAGGCATGCAACAACGGTGAAGGCCACATCAATGTCCGCGTAGTCCGCGCGCGCAATGGCGAACGGCACCGCATACTCCAGCTTGATCGGCAATTCCCCCGCGAACGCCTGCCCATGGACGAATTCGAGACTGCTGGTGCGACGATCGAAGGAGTCAGTGTCCCCGATCCCGAGGACCGGCTCGCCGTTGGCGAGAACTACTCGCATCATGCTGCCACTTCGGATGCCGCTTGCGATGGCATGGGTACCCTGCGCCAGCAGCGGCAGGAATGCGGATACCTTCCGGGTGAGACCAAAGGACTGGGTGATTTTGAGGGCTGGCATCTCCAGACCTGCCAGCATCACCACAGCGACGGTTTCCGTATGACCCGGTATCGGCAGATCTTCGGAAAGGGGGGAGTACTTCACACCACGACCGAAGGCGTCGCAGTACTGAACCCCGTCGGCATTCTCGACCAGAATCTGCCTGATGTTGAGACTTGATTCCATCGCCGCTTGGGCGTTGGCCAGAAAGGTCGGCGTGCACAGTGACGGACTGTCGGCAAGAACGCTCCGCAGCGCCCTAACGGACCTCCCTACGGAGGACTCTATCTGGGAGGCAATCGCCGTAGAGTACAGTTCCGACGTCGCTTTCTCCCGCACGCGAACGTACGAGTCGAGCAGGTAGTCCACTGCAAGAATCGGCGCGAACGCGAGGATCGCGCCGATCAACATCAAGGCATTTGAGTAGCGCGACCGCACACCGCGAATCCGACCAGGACAACAGAGCCCAGCGGTAGCAGTGCGGCGTTAACACACCATTAAGGCTAGTTAACCGCTCGTGAGCGGCTACTGGACGTTGAGGCGAAGGCTCAACTCGCGCAGTTGCTTTGCCGAAGGAGTGCTCGGTGCACCCATAAGCAGATCTTCTGCCTGCTGGTTCATCGGGAACGCCGTAATCTCGCGCAGGTTCTGCACGCCGCACAGCAGCATGACGATGCGGTCGATGCCGAATGCCGCGCCACCGTGCGGCGGAGCGCCGTACTGGAAAGCGCGATAGAGCCCGCCGAACTGCTCCTCGACCTCCTCCCGGCTCTTGCCGGTGAGCTCAAAGGCGCGAACCATCAGGTCGGGCAACTGGTTACGGATGGAGCCGGACGCGATTTCGTAGCCGTTGCATACAGCGTCGTACTGATAGGCCTTGATGGTCAGCGGATCCTGGCCGTCCAGCGCTTCCAACCCTCCCTGCGGCATGGAGAATGGGTTGTGGGCGAAGTCGATCCGCTTCTCCTCCTCGTTCCACTCGAAGAACGGGAAGTCCACGATCCAGCACAGGGCAAACTGCTCGGCGTCGACGAGGTTGAGGTCGAACCCAACCTTGTTCCGCGCCTCGCCAGCAAACTTGTAGAACTTGTCCGGACGACCGGCGACGAAGAACACAGCGTCTCCGTCCTGGAGGCCCAATTGCGTGCGAATGGCCTCGGTGCGCTCCTCGCCGATGTTCTTGGCGATCGGCCCGCTACCGGCACCCTCCTTGAAGAAGATGTAGCCGAGACCGGGCTGCCCCTCCCCCTGCGCCCAGGCATTCATGCGATCACAGAAGGCGCGCGATCCACCCGTTGGTGCAGGAATGGCCCACACTTCGACCTTTGGGTCAGCCTCGATCTGGCTCGCAAAAACCTTGAACCCGGAGCCGGCGAAGTGCTCGGTAACAGCCTGCATCTCAATGGGGTTCCGCAGGTCGGGCTTGTCCGAACCGTACTTGCGAATAGCGGTCTGGTAGGGAATGCGCGGCCAGTTCCTCGTGACGCGCTTGCCATCGGCGAACTGCTCGAAGACCGAGGTCATGACCGGTTCAACGGTGTTCCAGACATCTTCCTGGGTGACGAAGCTCATTTCGAGGTCGAGCTGGTAGAACTCGCCGGGCAGCCGGTCGGCGCGCGGGTCCTCGTCACGGAAGCACGGAGCAACCTGGAAATAGCGGTCGAAGCCAGCGACCATCAGCAATTGCTTGTACTGCTGCGGCGCCTGCGGCAGCGCGAAGAACTTGCCGGGATGAATGCGGCTCGGCACGAGGAAGTCACGCGCTCCCTCTGGTGACGAGGCAGTGAGAATCGGGGTCGAGAACTCGGTGAACCCGGCCTCGCCCATGCCCGCCCGCATCGAGGCGATGATCTTGGTGCGCTTGACAATGTTGGCGTGAAGCTTCTCGCGGCGCAGATCGAGGAAGCGGTAGCGCAGACGAATGTCTTCCGGATACTCCTGATCGCCGAACACCGGCAGAGGTAGTTCCTTGGCGGCCGACAGCACTTCCAGTTCGCGAATGAACACCTCGACCTTGCCCGTCGAAATGTTGGGATTGATTGCTGCCGCATCCCGCAGCTTGACCTCGCCGTCGATGCGCAGCACCCACTCGGAGCGCACCTTCTCCGCTTCGGCAAAAGCCGGCGAGTCCGGATCAACAACGCATTGTGTAATGCCATAGTGATCGCGAAGGTCGATGAACAGCAGGCCACCATGGTCGCGGATACGGTGGACCCAACCGCTGAGGCGCACGGTCTGACCCGCATTGGCGTCGGTAAGGGCGCCACAGGTGTGCGAGCGATAGCGGTGGAGGGTCATGGCATACTCTGGGAAACAGCGGAATCTGGGGCGGGTAAAGCACACGCAGGCCCCGCCTTGTCAAGGCGCGCGCACCCGCCCCCAGACATCCCCTTCGTGTGCCAAGGAAAATCGGTGGAGCCGATGGCGCGAGCCTGATAGGAAGAATGCCGGCTTTTTTGAGACCGAAGTTTGACGGACCACAGTATGGATCTGATCGTCACTACCGACGTGCTGGCGGAATTCTGTGAGCGCGCCCAGAAGTTTGACTTCGTCACCGTCGATACGGAGTTTCTGCGAGAGACGACCTACTGGCCGAAGCTCTGCCTGATCCAGGCAGCGACAGACGATGAAGCGGTGCTGATCGATCCGCTGGCACCGGGGCTCAATCTCGCCCCGTTCTTTGCGCTGCTCGCCAATCCGAACATCACCAAGGTGTTCCACGCAGCGCGGCAGGACGTCGAGATCTTCGTGAAGCTGACCGGTGCTGTGCCGCACAACATCTTCGACACTCAGATCGCTGCCAGCGTCTGCGGGTTTGGCGACAGCATTTCCTACGACAACCTGGTTCGCTCAATAGCGAAGGTGGAACTCGACAAGTCGAGCCGCTTCACGGACTGGTCGGCACGCCCTCTCTCTGAGAAGCAGCGGCTGTATGCGATCGCCGACGTGACGCACCTGCGCGACATCTACCGTGAACTGCGCGAGCAGGTGGATCGCACCAAGCGGTGGGACTGGGTAGAGGACGAACTCGGGGTCCTGCGCAACATCGACACCTATGTGGTCCGCCCCGAACGCGCCTGGGAGCGGCTCAAGATGAAGGTCAGCCGGCCGCGCGATCTGGCCGCACTGCAGAAGCTGGCCGAATGGCGGGAGCGGAAGGCGCAGGAAACCGACCAGCCCCGCAGCCGCATCCTCAAGGACGACGTGTTGTTCGAACTTGCGCAGCAGCGGCCGCTGACCCCGGATGCATTCGAGAAGCTTCGCGCTGTTCCGCGCGGCTACGGCCGCAGTTCCGCCGCGGCCGAGATCATAGGGCTGCTCAAGGATGTGGAAGCGCTGCCGAAGTCGGCATTGCCCCCTGCTCCGGAGCGCTATCGCGGCCCCTCGCCCAAGGGCGCAGTCGGTGACCTGCTGCGCGTGTTGCTGAAGTCTGTATCCGAGCAGCACGGCGTCGCTGCGCGTATCATCGCCACGTCGGACGATATCGACGCAATCGTACTCGACGACGATGCCGACGTACCCGCCATGCGTGGCTGGCGGCGCAAGCTCTTCGGTGACAAAGCGCTCGACATAAAGCACGGCCGCATCGGACTGGTGGCCACCCGCAAGGGCGTGGTGGAGTTCGAGGTTAAGCAGGCGGAGCCGGCCGAGTAGTTACTCGGCGTCGCTGAGCCAACCGACGGTGATCCGCTGGAACAGGTGACCGGGCTTCATCGTCGCAAGCCAGCTATAGAACTCGGCAAGGTCCGCGAAGCCCGCCCGCTGGGCCTCTCGAAGAGTCACATCCTCGGGGCTCACATCATCGATTGCCTTGATCGAGAGAACGCCGAGCTTGGTCTTGAGCGTGCCGCCGGCCTTCACCGTTGGACGGCTCCAGCGGCGGAAGATCAGGTCGACCTTGCCCGCCCGGATCTCTTCGAGCAGTTCACGCTTGAGCAACATCAGTCCAGCACCGCCGTAGCCAGCATCTCGACCCTGAGGCCAGCAGCGAGCAGTTCCTTGACCACCACTGTGGCGCGTACCGGATAGGGCGCGGCGAAGAACCCGCGATAGACCTCATTCATTCCAGCAGCGTCGGCACTGTCTACGAGGAACACTTGCACCTGCACGACGTTGGCCAGCGTGCCGCCTGCAGCGCGGACCGCCATTTCGAGGTTTTGGAGCGTCCGCCGCGTCTGCGACTCGATACCGCCTCCAACGATCTCACCACTCTCGGGATCTTCTGCAATGGCGACCAGCCACAGCTGTTTGCCGACGCGCACGGCGTCACTCACGGGCGATGATGACGGCGCGATGCCGGTGGGTATGGATTCGATCGTCAAGGTTCCCTCGATAAGTCGGCACGTATAGCGGCTGCAGACGCAGTGGTGAGGCCTCTATAGCAGCGCCCCCGCCCGCGCCAGATACGAGGGGGCCGGATCACGCCGGATCATATCGTGGCAGTGTCATCACCGCTTGGTGGTCGCACCACCAGGATGTCGGTTGTTACGGACTCAAGAATCCGCGGCCCTTCGCCTCCGAGCAGCGCATGAAACAGGCGCCCCCTCTCATAGGCTCCAATTACGGTGAGATCGACCTGGTGGTCGAGGCCGTAGCGGAAGAGCATCTCCGAGGGCGGACCATGCTCGACGAGCGTCTCGACGTTCCCCCGCACCGCCTCCGGCAGCCGTGCCTTGTGCACGAACGCATCGATGGTCTCACGCTCCATCGACTGGAAATCACGACCAAGACGATTGTCTGCCATGAGGGAGCGATACGGCAGCTCGAAAGCGTGCATGAGGGTGAAACTCGCCGCGGGAAAGAGCTGAGCCGCTGTCTCAAATCCTATTAGGGCCTCGTCGGTGTAGTCGGTTCCGACCAGCAATCGCTGGTAGGGCCTTCGCACCCTCTGCTTGGCCACAAGCACGGACACTGGGGCGCTCCTGAACAGCTCACTGAGTGTCGCGCCCAATCCACCCATCCGACGGTGTCGGCCCTCCCCGACGACAATCAGGTCGCACCTGTCTGCCTTGACTGCCGTGAGTACGGCTTCCGCTGCGGGTCGTTCGACAATGCGAACCTCCACCGGCACAAGATCGGCGAAATCCTCTCTAAGTTGCCTTTCAATCCGCGCTGCAAGGTCTGGAGGACTTTGCCATGACGGAACGAGTGCAGTGTCGCGCCAGGGGTCGATCTCCTCAAGTGCGTGCAGCACCACCAGTTCCGCATTCCATATGCGCGCCAGTTGCGCTGCGCGATCGACGGCGCGGTCCGCCTGCGCGCTGAGATCGGTCGCCACCAGGATACGACTTGGCGGTACGGCGGGCCATGCTGCGTCAGTCATTTCCCAAGCTCCTCTAGACGAACGATTCGGGCGGAGGGCTGCCGAACATCCATGCGAGCTTAGGGTTGCGAGCGCTCGCGGGGCAAGTGCGGTGGCCGCGTCAACGGGGAATCTGTGCCGTCACGTTTTTTTGGACTGAAAACCATCGACCAATGGCTGCTTGAAGCCCTTCCAGTCATTGTGCAGTAGGGATCAGTTCCTTAGGTTGCGCCCATGTCCGAACTCATTATCACCCTGCTTTGGGCGCTGCCATTTGCCGCCAGCGTCGTGGCGATCCTCCTGCCCAATTCGGCACGCAACGGAGCCGCTTGGGTTGCAGGATGTACCGCCGCAATAGGATTCGTCCTGACCGCCATGCTCTTCCCGGCAGTGAAAGACGGCGGCGTGGTGCGAGTGGGGATCGAATGGATTCCATTGGCAGGCCTTGATCTTCAGTTCCGGGTCGACGGCCTGGCGTGGCTGTTTTGCGTGCTCATCACCTTCATCGGGCTGCTGGTGGTGCTCTATGCTCGCTACTACATGTCCCCGCGCGATCCGGTGCACCGCCTCTATGCACTATTGATGGCCTTCATGGGCGCAATGATCGGTGTGGTGCTGTCGGGCAATATCATCCAGCTGTCGATCTTCTGGGAGGTGACCAGCCTCGTCTCTTTCCTGCTGATCGGATACTGGTACCACCGCGGCGAAGCACGCGACGGTGCCCGCATGGCTCTGATTGTCACTGGAGCCGGCGGTCTGGCCCTGTTCTTCGCGATGCTGCTCATCGGATACATGGTCGGCAGCTATCAGCTGGACGACGTGCTTGCTTCCGGTTCGCTGATCGTCAACCACGAGCTCTACCCCGTCACGCTGGCGCTGTTCCTGGTCGGGGCGTTCACCAAGAGCGCTCAGTTTCCGTTCCAGTTCTGGCTGCCCAACGCAATGACGGCACCGACGCCGGTGTCGGCCTATCTGCATTCGGCAACCATGGTGAAGCTCGGCGTGTTCGTCCTCGTCCGCTTCTGGCCGGTGATGTCCCAGTCCGATCTGTGGTTCTGGGTAGTGACCTACACCGGACTGATCACCCTCCTGGTGGGCGCATACACGTCATTGTTCCAACGTGACCTGAAGGGTCTGCTCGCCTATTCGACGATCAGTCATCTCGGCCTGACCACCACCCTGCTCGGCATGGGAACGCCGCTCGCCGCGGTCGCCGCGATCTTCCACATCGCCAATCACGCCACCTTCAAGGCCTCGCTGTTCATGGCGGTCGGCATCATCGACCACGAGACGGGCACGCGCGACATTCGCAAGCTTAGCGGGCTGCGCAAGGCCCTGCCCTTCACGTCCACCCTCGCGATAATTGCGAGCGGCGCCATGGCGGGCGTCCCGCTGCTCAATGGGTTTCTCTCCAAGGAGATGTTCTTCACCGAGACGGCTGCCTTTGACCCCAACCCCTTCGTCAACCTGTCGCTGCCGATCATCGCCACGCTCGCCGGCATGCTGAGCGTTGCCTACTCGATAAAGTTCGTGCACGGGGTGTTCTTCGGACCACCCGCGACCGACCTGGACCGCACGCCACACGAACCGCCGCCGCTGATGCGCCGGCCGATCGAGTTGCTGGTGTTCGCCTGCCTCGCCGTGGGCATATTCCCCGGCCTGACGATCGCGCCGTTCCTCGCAGCCGCCGTTTCCTCGGTCCTGGGACCGGACGTGCCTTATTACAGCCTCTCTATCTGGCACGGGTTCAACCTGCCGCTGGTGATGAGCTTGATCGCGATGGCTGGCGGTGTGGTTATCTACATTTCCTACTATCGCAGACTGCGAGACGTCGATGGCGTGCCGCTGTTGCGCCGGCTCCGGGGGCAACGCATCTTCGAGAGAATCCTGCTTACCGCCACCAACAAGTGGGCGGTGCGACTCACGGCGGCCTTTGGCACAAGGAAGCTGCAGACGCAGATCTTCATCGTTCTCGCCGTCGCTCTGCTGGCCGGCATTGGGGCAGGATGGGGCAAACTGAGCCAGATGCCTCTGCCTCAGGATATCGATCCCATATTCGCCCTGCTTTGGGTGATGGGCGGCCTGAGCGCGGTGGCCGCGGCGCAGCAGGCAAAGTTCCATCGGCTCGCTGCGATGATCCTGCTCGGTGGAGCGGGCCTAGCAACGTGCATCACCTTTGCGTGGCTCTCTGCACCAGATCTGGCGCTCACTCAACTCCTGGCGGAAATCGCCACCACGGTGCTGATCCTTCTTGGACTCCGTTGGCTGCCCAAGCGCCTGCCGGTGCCGGAGGATGTCAGCTGGCGCATGAAGTTCAGGCGCTTCCGCGACGCCCTGCTGGCTGGCATCGTCGGCCTCGGGGTCGGCGTGATGAGCTATGCCGTAATGACCAGTCAGCCGGGCGAAGGCATATCCAGCTTTTTTCTCGAGAACGCTTATGTGCAGGGCGGCGGCACCAATGTTGTGAACGTCATGCTGGTGGACTTCCGCGGCTTTGACACGCTGGGCGAGATCACCGTCCTCGGCATGGTCGCCATCACCGTTTTCGCGCTGCTGCGCCGGTTCCGCCCGGCAGCAGACAGCGTGGAGCGACCCGAGCAGCAGCAGGTGCAAGAGGTCTTTGCTGCCAAGGACGATAACGGCAGGGGTGCCGCCGACTACCTGCTGTTGGCCGCCTACATGATGCGCTGGATCTTCCCCGTCGTGATCCTCATCGCAGTCTACATGTTCCTGCGTGGACATGATCTGCCGGGCGGCGGCTTCATCGCCGGCATCATCCTGTCTCTCGCGTTCATTCTCCAGTACATGGCGGGCGGAACCCGCTGGGTAGAGTCACGGCTGCGCATCCGACCGATGCTCTGGATCGGCTGGGGGCTGATGCTGGCGTTACTGACCGGCACCGGGGCCATAGCGTTCGGGTTTCCGTTCCTCACCTCGGCTTTTGCCTATGCTGACCTCCCGCTGATCGGCAAGGTGCCGATGGCCTCTGCGCTTCTGTTCGATCTGGGCGTATTCGTCCTGGTGGTTGGCGCCACCATGCTGATGCTGGTCGCGCTTGCGCACCAGTCCGTCCGTAAACCGCAACCCGCAGCGCCGGCCCGTCGCCGCCAGACCCAGAAGTCCGACCAATGGAGCTGATACTATCCCTCGCCATCGGTGTGCTGATCGCATCCGGCGCTTACCTGGTACTGCGGCCGCGCACCTTCCAGGTGATCATCGGGCTGTCGCTACTCTCGTATGGAGTGAACCTGTTCATTCTGGCGATGGGGCGCCTGCGTGTCGGCGCACCGCCGATCATTGAGCATGGGGCAGTGAACGCTGCGGACTATGCCGACCCTGTCCCGCAGGCACTGGTATTGACCGCCATCGTCATCGGCTTTGCCATGACGGCACTGTTTCTCGTCGTCCTGCTGGCCGCCCGCGGCTTTTCGGGCAATGACCACGTCGACGGCAGGGGGAACTGAGGCATGGACTTGACTACCCTGGCGGTCCTGCCCGTCCTCGTCCCTCTCGCCGCCATTATCGCCAACCTGCTTCTCGGCGACGGGAAGGGTCGACTCCTCGGCATCAACATCGCCTTCAGCGCCATCCTTCTGCTCGTGTCTGCCGGGTTGCTGGCCGGTCTGCTGGTCAGTGGCGACACGGCCATGGTGGTCTACGACTTCGGCGACTGGCCCATCCCGTTCGGCATCGTCTTCGTCGCCGACCGGCTCGCCGCAGTTATGGTGCTCACGAGTTCGGTGCTTGCGTTCGCCGCGTTGTTGTTTGCCACGGCCCGGTGGTATCGGCGTGGCACCGCGTTCTTCCCTCTGTTTCACGCGTTGACCATGGGATTGAACGGCGCCTTCCTCACCGGTGACCTGTTCAACCTCTTCGTCTTCTTCGAACTGCTGCTCGCCGCCTCCTATGGACTGGTGCTCCATGGCAGCGGCCGCCACCGCGTTCGTTCGGCGTTGCACTACATAGCCGTCAACCTTGTGGCGTCGTCGCTCTTCCTGATCGGTGTCGCCTTGATCTATGGAGCCACCGGCTCCCTGAACATGGCCGATGTCGCCCAACGTGCCATGAGCCTCGATGGCGATGGCCGCACTTTGTTTGAGGTTGGGGCCTCGGTGCTCGGCATCGCATTCCTGATCAAGGCAGGTGCCTGGCCGCTTCATTTCTGGCTACCGCCAGCCTATTCCGCCGCCGCTCCACCGGTCGCGGCTCTCTTCACGATCATGACGAAGGTCGGATTCTACGCGATACTGCGGCTCAAGACGCTTGCTTTTGAGGGCAGCCAGTTCGGCGAGCTGGCCCTGTTCGTCATCGGCATCGCGACACTCGCCTATGGCAGCATCGGTGCGCTCTCCTCCAAGGCCCTCGACCGGCTGGCGAGTTACCTGATCCTGGTGTCGGCCGGCACGCTGCTGCTCGCCGTGGCCTACGACGTGCCGGGCGTGACGGCTGGGGCCCTGCTCTACCTGATCGTCGCAACCCTTGCCGCGGGAGCGCTCTTCCTGCTCAAGGACATCATCGATCAGGCGCTGCCGGCGGAAGCACAGGTTCTGGCAATTTCGCTGGAGTTCTACGGCGAGGACGACGAGGAGGAAATCGATGAGGACGAGGAGGTCAGCCCCACCGTGCCGGCTGGTGCGGCACTGATCAGTTGGTGCTTTGCAATCGTGGCGCTGGTGCTCGCGGGATTGCCGCCACTTGCTGGTTTCCTGTCGAAGTTCGTCATGATCTCGTCGGTGTTTGCGGCTGCGGATCAGCCCGGACCGCAGGCGTGGTGGTTTGCTTCCGCCGTGATAGCGTCGGGGCTGCTGGTGCTGGTGGCCATGGTCCGTAACGGGATCAACATCTTCTGGACCTCGATGCCGGAAACAGGCATCCGGGTCCGCGTGCTGGAGATCACCCCCGTGGTGCTGTTGCTGGCTCTTTGTGTGATCGCCACGGTGATGGCTGGTCCTATCATCGACATCCTGGCGGGAACGGCCGGAAACCTGCACAACCCGGACATCTACATCACAGGCGTTCTCGGAGCCGGGGAGGTGACCCCATGAGCAGGCTGCTTCCCCACCCGGTCCTCTCGGCAATGCTGCTGGGGCTCTGGCTGCTGTTCCAGCAGTCCGCTGGGCTCGGCCATGTGCTGCTGGGAGGAGCGTTGGCAGTGATCATCCCGCTCTCCGTTGCGCCACTGCTGCCTGAGCGCGTCACGTTCAGGCGTCCCATGGCCATCCTGCGGATCATCGGCTACGCCAGCATCGACATCGTTCGCTCCAACCTCGCCGTCTTCTGGGTGCTGATCCACCCGAACGCGAAGCCGACGGCAGGATTCGTGGAGGTGGAACTCGAACTCACCCATCCGTTCGGGCTTGCTGTACTTGCCTGCCTTGTCACTGCCATTCCGGGCAGCGCTTGGCTGGAATACGACAGTACCCGAAGCGTGGTGCTGATCCATGTGTTCGACCTGGTCGATACGGACGAGTGGGTGCGTACCCTGAAGAACCGTTATGAATCGCCGCTTCTGGAGGTGCTTCAATGAGCGAGGCAATCTTGTCCTGGAGCCTGCTTGCGGCGCAGTTGATGCTTGCCCTCGCCATGCTCATGGCTCTTTACCGCATGGTGCGTGGACCGCGCGCGCAGGATCGCATCCTCGCACTCGACGCCCTTTACGTCGTCGCCCTGTTGCTGCTGATTACGCAGGGCGTGCGCACCGCCAGCCACATCTATTTCGAACTGGCAATGCTGATCGGCCTATTGGGCTTCGTGGGCACGGTGGCCCTCGCCAAGTTCCTGATGCGCGGGGAGGTCATAGAGTGATGGCCGATCTCCCACTCTGGTTCTCGGTGCTGCTGTCCGCGTGCGTGCTGCTCGGCGCAGCCCTGACACTGGCAGGCTGCTTCGGGCTCATTCGCCTCGACAGCTTCTATCTGCGTATGCACGCGCCCACCATGGGCACCAGCATGGGTGGCGGCTTGATCCTGCTCACCTCGGCGCTGTTCTTTTCGTTCACTGAAGGGCGCGTGGTGTTGCCCGAGATCGCGATCTTCGCCTTCATGAGCATCACCACACCGATCACACTGATGCTCCTCGCACGCGCCACGCTGTTCCGCGACCGCCTCCAGCAGCAGCTGGACGCGAAGGAGGACGCCAGCCTCGGCAGCGACAGCAACCCGCCTGCAGTTCCGCCGGCTGCTGATCGCTAACACGCACACGGCTGTCTTTCTCTGTGGTACCATGCCATGGTGCCACGACCGGTCTACCACAGGGAGGCCCGGGATGTCGGAAATGGAAAGGCTGACTGGGCGGCTGGTGGCGGCGGCGCGGGTACTTGCTGGCGTTGGCCGCGACGACTTCGCCAAGGCTGCCGGAATATCCACCGAACGGCTTCAGACCGTTGAAGCCAAGGGAAGCGCCTGGATCAATGACGAGGATGTCCCTGGACTGAGGGCGGCGCTGGAGCGCTACGGGATCATCCTCGTGGAAGAATCGGATGGGCTCGGCGCCGGTGTTCGGCTCAAGTTTACCCGTCAGGACGTCAGGCAGCTCTTGCGTCTTGAAACCGAAGGTGGCCCTGCCCTACCCGACGACGTGCCGTGACCGGGCCGCAGCGACAATCTGGTACGGGCGGCGGGACTTGAACCCGCACGGGGATACCCCTCCGGATTTTAAGTCCGGTGTGTCTACCATTCCACCACGCCCGCAGGGAACCTAGTCGGTGCCTCCCGAGATCGGCGCGACGTAGGCGACGTCAAGATCCCAAGGGAAGAAGATCCAGGTATCCTGGCTGACCTCGGTGATAAACGTGTCTACCAGGTCGCGCCCTTTCGGCTTGGCGTAAACCGTCGCGAAATGTGCGCCTGGCAGCATTTCGCGGACGACGCGGGCCGTGCCACCGGTATCCACCAGATCGTCCACAATCAGCACCTTGCCACCACCGCTGGCGATCTCAAGCACTGAGGGGCTGATCTCCTTGAGAACCTTGATCGTCCCCTGGTTCTGGTGGTCGTAGCTCTTCACCGCCACCGTTTCTACGGTACGGATGTTGAGTTCCCGGGCGACGATGGCGGCAGGCACGAGCCCACCGCGGGCAATTGCCACCACTGCGTCATACCCGCCATTTCCGGCGAGACGCCAGGCGAGCGCCCTGCTGTCGCGGTGGAACTGGTCCCAGGTTACGGGAAACGACTTCTGGTTCGGGCTGGTCAAACTGGCTTCTCCCAAGAGGCTGTGTGCTCCATAGCAAACGGACGTGCCGCCGCCAATGCGGTGGCGCTTAATAGGCTTCGTCCGGAGGCGCCACGCCAGCGTTTCTGTGTGCTTCAGCAACCATGGCGCGAACGCGGCCGGCTGCCTGCTCGAGACGAGCTTCATCCTGCGAACGCAAGACGAGTTCCGTCATCATGCGCCCGTGGCCCATCTGGGGGTAGCTACCCATCTTGACGTCCGGAAATTCTGCCTGGATCGCAGCAAGGGGACTCCCAATGGCACCTTCCCCCACTGCCGCCTTTATGGTGACCGACTTGACTTTTCGCCCGCCCTGCAAAGTCGGGGCGATGGATTCGAGCATGGCTCGCATGATGACCGGCACTCCCGCCATCACGTGGACATTGCCAATGCGGAAGCCCGGCGCTGCGCTGACTGAGTTGACGATCAGCGTTGCACCTTCGGGAATCCGTGCCATGCGCAGTCGAGCCTCGTTCACCTCGGTGCCAGTCTGCTGCCACCGCGCTTCGAGCATCGCCCGAGCTTCCGGATTGATCGGCAGCGCTACCCCGAATGCCTGAGCTATGGCATCGGCCGTGATGTCGTCATGGGTTGGTCCAATGCCGCCGGTGGTGAAGACGTAGGTGTAGCGCTCCCTGAGCGCGTTCACTGCGGCAACGATATCGTCGGTCTCGTCGGCGACTACCCTTACCTCGGTGAGATCGATGCCGAGGTCGGTACAGAATTCCGCGACTGCACCGATGTTCACGTCCTTGGTGCGGCCTGAGAGGATTTCATCGCCGATAACGACTAGGCCGGCGGTGACGCGGGAGGTATCGGACATGGTCGCTTCCATAGGCTGAGGGGGCAAAGCAATGCGCCGGGGTGCAGATTGCGTCAAGCGGGTCCGGCAAGGCTTTCCTTGGGCGGCAGTCGATACTATTTTACATTAGCCTTCCGGAGTACCCCATGATCACCTTCGTCGACGCCAGTCCACGCCTTCGCCGCACGCCGGGAGTAATCCCGCTGCACGGCGAAGAAGGTTTTGAGGGAATGCGGCGCGCGGGCCAGCTTACTGCGGCTGCGCTGGACGTTCTGACCGAGTATGTCGAGCCGGGCGTGCCGACCGCCACCATCGATCAGATCGCCTATGAGTTCGCACGGGACCATGGTGCCGTGCCCGCAACGATCTTCTACAAGGGTTACCGGCACTCCACCTGCACCTCGATCAACCACGTGGTCTGTCACGGGATTCCGGACCAGCGGCCTCTGCGCGAAGGTGACATCGTCAACATCGACCTGACACTTGTCGTCGATGGCTGGCACGGCGATTCAAGCCGGATGTATCCGGTGGGCGAAATCTCCCGCAAGGCGGAGCGGCTGATCGAGGTGACCTACGCCAGCCTCGACGCCGGCATCGCCGCTGCCAAGCCGGGCAATACCACCGGTGATATCGGGGCGGCGATTCAGGTACTGGCGGAAGCGGAGCGGATGAGCGTCGTTCGCGACTTCGTCGGACATGGCGTGGGACGCCTTTTCCATGACGAGCCCAATATCATGCACTTCGGCACCCCGGGCACCGGCGTACCGCTGCGGCCCGGTATGATCTTCACCATTGAGCCGATGATCAATCTTGGCCGCCCACACGTGAAGATACTTTCCGATGGATGGACGGCAGTGACACGCGATCGCACCCTGTCCTCCCAGTGCGAACACACCGTCGGTATCACCGAAACCGGCTGTGAGATTTTCACGCTCTCGCCGGGCAACCTGTTCAATCCTCTCGCGGCCCGGAACGCCGCCTGATGAGCGACAGGGGGGACGAATTCGCAGAAGCACCCATCTCGCCCCCCGCCGCCCCCTCTGACCACGCGGGACACCGTCAGAGGGTGCGCGATCGTTTCCTCAGGCTCGGCGGAGACGCGCTCGAGGATTACGAGCTGCTGGAACTGGCCCTGCAACTCGTCATTCCCCGCCGGGACACGAAAGCCCTTGCGAAGGCA
>Ga0233380_1000288_pt1 | contig 28020 bp, 28 predicted proteins | sample ElkDunMinimDraft_9_FD_191541 | JGI IMG/M metagenome (GOLD analysis project Ga0233380, IMG submission 191541) | Fecal eukaryotic communites from dung pellets of Tule Elk in California, USA - Elk Dung F36 | ecosystem: Host-associated > Mammals > Digestive system > Large intestine > Fecal | place... | reverse complement strand
GAGTAGCTGTAGTGATAGTAGCCACCACCGTTGGCGCAAGAGCCCATGGACAGCACCCAGCGAGGTTCTGACATCTGGTCATATACCTTGCGCAGCGCCGGAGCCATCTTGTTGCACAGCGTTCCCGCCACAATCATCAAGTCAGACTGACGGGGCGAGGGGCGAAACACCTCTGCCCCAAAACGCGCCAAATCATAACGAGCGGCCGCTGAATGCATCATCTCTACAGCACAACAGGCCAGACCAAAAGTCATGGGCCAAATCGAACCAGTTTTTGCCCAGTTCACCACAGCGTCATAGCTAGTGGTGACAAAGCCTTCTTTCATCACGCCTTCAATCATCGTGTGTCCTTATTTGAGGAGTGCGTGTACTTATTCCCAATCCAGGGCGCCCTTTTTCCATTCGTAAGCAAAACCTACGACAAGAACGGTCAGGAAAATGAGAACAGCGACGAAACCAGCCATGCCGACGTCTTGCAGCGCAACGGCCCAAGGCAACAGGAAAGCGATTTCCAAATCAAACAAGATAAACAGAATGGCGATGAGATAGAAGCGCACATCGAACTTCATGCGCGCATCTTCAAAGGCTTCAAAGCCGCATTCGTATGGGGAGTTTTTGGCCGCATCAGGGCGATTTGGGCCCAGCACATAGCCAAGAATGAGTGGAACGACTCCCACAGCGATGCCTACTAAGATGAAAAGCAGGACCGGGAGATATTGCTCGAGGTTCATGTGAGGTCGCGTTTTCCGCTTTTTGACCTTGCCCTCGACCACTGCCTGATCATGGGCAGGCTGTATTTTGATGGTGCCGTCGGCGAGACTCGAACTCGCACAGCTTTCGCCACTACCCCCTCAAGATAGCGTGTCTACCAATTCCACCACGACGGCATTTTTAAGTCTCAAGTTACTTGGATCGCATGAGGAGCCCCCTCTAACAGGGCTATCGCTTTCCGAGCAACCTTTGGATTCTAGCCTGAAAAATGCTGCGCTACAGCATTCCTCAGGCGTTTGATTCAATTATTTGGCCGGAACCTGCTCCGCACCTTGCACAGGCGCGACAGGTATCGTGCTATCCACCGCAGGCGCTGCAGGAGCAGTCACTGCCGGAACAGGAACACTCTCCAGAACACTACCAGTGCTCACAGGGCGAGCGTTCCCCAGATAGGCCAGCGCAAGTGTTGCCACAAAGAACACCGTTGCCAAGACGCCCGTAGTGCGCGACAGGAAGTTAGCGCTACCACTGGCACCAAACAAGCTGCCCGATGTACCGCTACCAAACGCAGCACCCATATCCGCACCCTTACCGTGCTGAATCAAAATCAAGCCAATCATGGCCAAGGCCGTCAACATCTGCACAGCCAAAATCAATGTCGCAAACGCGCTCATTTTTACTCCTCAGTTAAACGCACTCAGCACGCCAATCAGTTGGCGGCCGCAATTATCTGCAAAAAGTCAGCAGCCTTCAGCGAGGCTCCACCCACCAAACCACCATCAATATCCGCCTGCAAAAGCAGCTCTGCAGCATTGGCAGCATTCATGCTACCGCCGTAAAGCAACGGCATGCGCGCGGCATGCTCAGTCGCTGCGGCAAGCTGCGCACGCAACACGGCATGAACGGCCTGCGCCTGCTCTGGCGTTGCCGTCTTACCCGTACCAATCGCCCACACAGGCTCATAGGCCACCACCAATTCACTGGTGCAGTGCCCCACATGGTGAATGACTGCAGCCAGTTGACGCTTGACCACTTGCTCGGTTTGCCCTGCCTCACGCTCTTGCAAAGTTTCACCCACGCAAACAATGGGCGTCACGCCCTTCGCTAGCGCTGCCTGGGCCTTGGCCGCAACAATGGCATCCGTCTCGCCATGGTATTGGCGTCGCTCAGAGTGACCTACCAAAGCGTAACGCACCCCCACATCTTGCAGCATGCTGGCCGACGTTTCACCCGTGTAGGCACCCTTTTCATGCTGCGAGACATCTTGCGCCGCCAACGCTACACCCGTGCCCTGAATCAGCGCGTGCACTTGCGCCAAATAGACCGCAGGCACAGCCACACCAACGCCGCAGTTCAAGGGCGAGGGCAACCCTTGGAGCACTTCCGAAACCAAGTCTGCATTAGCCTGCAGACTGCCATTCATTTTCCAATTGCCAACAATCAGTTTCTTCATGGAGTCACAACATCATCAAGATGGATTGATCACAGTATTTGACAGCGGGCTCATGCACTTTGCACAAAAAGGATTTAAGCCGAATACGGCTTAAATCCTTTTACAGAAAGTACTAGAGGCTCACTTTCCAATAGCGTTGCCACAGATTACAAACATTGCTTGCAACCATGTAGCAATTGCGCACTAAAGCCTAGACTTTATTGCTGCTGCTGTTGTTGCTGGTCAACTTCGTCACCACCGTTTTGCTCGGCACGCGGGGCGCGCTGCTCACGAGGCTGACGTGGCTCACGGAACTGACGCTCTGCAGGCGCAGGACGATCACCGCGCTGCTCGCCAGCTGGGCGCTCAATCAAAGCCTTCATGGACAGCTTGACACGGCCCTTGTCGTCAGTCTCCAGCACCTTCACCTTGACCACTTGGCCTTCTTGCAGGTAGTCGGTAACTTTTTCCACGCGCTCGTGGGCAATCTGGCTGATGTGCAGCAGACCATCCTTGCCGGGCAGCAGATTCACCAGAGCACCGAATTCCAAGATCTTGACGATCGGACCTTCGTAGATCTTGCCGATTTCCACTTCAGCAGTGATCTGCTCGATACGCAACTTGGCCGCTTCAGCCTTGGCACCGTCTGTAGCAGCGATGGTGATCGTGCCGTCTTCAGCGATATTGATTTGTGTGCCGGTTTCTTCGGTCAGCGCACGGATAGTGGCACCGCCCTTACCAATCACATCACGAATCTTCTCGGGGTTGATCTTCATGGTGAACAGCTTAGGAGCGAAGTCAGAAACTTCGGTCTTGGCTTCACCCATAGCTTCTTGCATCTTGCCCAGGATGTGCATGCGCGCTTCCTTGGCCTGTGCCAGAGCCACTTGCATGATCTCCTTGGTGATACCTTGGATCTTGATGTCCATCTGCAGGGCAGTAATACCGTTGGTAGTACCCGCCACCTTGAAGTCCATATCACCCAGATGATCTTCGTCACCCAGAATGTCGGTCAGCACGGCAAAACGATTGCCATCCTTGATCAGACCCATGGCGATACCAGCCACGTGCGCCTTCATGGGCACACCCGCATCCATCATGGACAAGCAACCACCGCACACCGATGCCATCGACGACGAGCCGTTGGATTCAGTGATTTCCGACACCACGCGAATGGTGTAAGGAAACTCTTCTTTGCTAGGCAAGCAAGCGGCCAAAGCGCGTTTAGCCAGACGACCGTGGCCGATTTCACGGCGCTTGGTCGAACCCATGCGGCCCACTTCGCCAGTAGCAAAGGGAGGCATGTTGTAGTGGAACAAGAAGGTATCTTCAAACTCACCTGCCAGCGCATCAATACGCTGCGCATCGCGCTCGGTACCCAGTGTGGAGATCACCAGAGCCTGGGTTTCGCCACGTGTGAACAGCGCCGAACCATGGGTACGGGGCAACACCGAGTTACGGATTTCGATAGGACGCACTGTGCGTGTATCGCGACCGTCAATACGGGGCTCACCAGCCAGAATCTGCGAACGCACGATGTTGGCTTCGATGTCGAACAGCATGCTCTCGACCTTGACGCCATCAAATGCAACGCCTTGCTCAGTCAGGCCAGCCTTCACTTCAGCATAAGCCAGACGACAAGCGTGCGTGCGCACTTGCTTGTTGCGCTCTTGGTAAGCGGCGCGCAGCTTGGCTTCACCCAGCTCAGCCACCTTGCCGATCAGTGCATCATCCTTGGCGGGGGCCGTCCACTCCCAAGCGGGCTTGCCGCCTTCACGCACCAGGTCGTGAATAGCGTTGATGGCAACCTGGCTTTGCTCGTGGCCATAAACCACAGCGCCCAGCATCACATCTTCTGGCAACTGCTGCGCCTCGGATTCCACCATCAGCACAGCAGACTCGGTACCAGCAACAACCAGATCCATCAGCGAATCCTTGCGCTGGGTCTGACCGGGGTTCAGCACGTATTCACCGTTGATGTAACCCACGCGGGCTGCACCAATAGGGCCATTGAAAGGCAGACCCGACACAGACAGCGCAGCAGACACAGCAATCATTGCAGCAATGTCGGCATCCACCTCTGGGTTCAACGAAATGGTGTGGATGACCACATGCACGTCGTTATAGAAACCTTCGGGGAACAGAGGGCGAATAGGACGATCGATCAAACGCGAGGTCAGCGTCTCCAGCTCCGAAGGCTTGGCTTCGCGCTTGAAGAAGCTACCAGGAATCTTGCCGGCAGCGTATGTCTTCTCGATGTAGTCAACAGTCAGGGGGAAAAAGTCCTGGCCCGACTTAGCAATCTTGGAGCCCACCACAGTGGCCAAGACCACCGTGTCGTCAATATTGACCAACACAGCGCCGGAAGCTTGGCGAGCGATTTCACCCGTTTCCATCGTGACCGTGTGCTGGCCCCATTGGAACGTCTTTGTTACTTTATTGAACATTGTCATGTGTTTACTCCTAATGGAATAGCTGGCAGCGTATGTCCAGCAATGTTTTGGAAGTTAAACAGAACACGATGCCATTCCAGAAGCGCGCTGATAGCTATAAAAAAATTAGCAATCACATTAAAAACCGCTTTTGGAATGACACAGCTTCGCTCTGTTTTAACAAACTCCAAAGTAAAAAACGCCTGAGCTAGGTGTACTAACTCAGGCGTTTTGATCTTGCACCGTGCTTACTTACGCAGGCCCAGCTTAGCGATCAAAGCAGTGTAACGCTCTGCGTCCTTACCCTTCAGGTAGTCCAGCAGCTTACGACGACGGCTCACCATGCGCAGCAGACCGCGACGACCGTGGTGGTCTTTAGCGTTAGCCTTGAAGTGGGGAGTCAGTTCGTTGATGCGGGCTGTCAGCAGTGCAACTTGCACTTCTGGGCTACCAGTGTCGTTTTCGGAACGAGCGTTGGCTTTAACAACTTCAGCCTTGATAGAGGCAGCGATCATTTTGATTTCCTTATCTGTGGTGGTGCCTGACCCTGTCAGAACCACCTAGGTGACTTGCGCCGTGGGCTGGAACGGCCTGCGGCGTGCGTCTTGCACCATGCAAAACTCTTTTATTGTAGCCGATTCCATACTCACAACCTCCTCAATGAATTGCTTATGCTTTCGCAAAGACCCTCAGACTACATATGCAACACATGCTTCTTTACCGCTCATCTCCTTGCACACATCCATCAGTCTGTTCACGAGCGTTTTTTTTCTTTCAACAGCTAACCTCCGACCATGCCCACACTTTTGAAGCGCCCCCATTGGCAAAAAAAGCATAGACCGCAACTTGGTTTAACGCTTATTGAGCTCATTGTGTGTATTGCTATTGCAGCCGTATTGATAGGCATTGCGCTTCCCAGCTTCACGCCATTAATAGAACGCTGGCGCGCTAGCCAAGCGGCCTCAGATTTGGAGTCTGCGTTAATACTTGCTCGCAACGAAAGCATCCGCAGAGGCGGAGGCATCTCTTTGATTCGCAATGCGCCAAATGGAAACTGTGATGCGGCTGACAATGAATGGCAATGCGGATGGGCACTGGCCCTTGACAGCGATCAAGATGGTGTCGCCGATGCAGAAAGCGCTCCACTTCAAATAGTCAATGCCTTAACCAATCTCACTGTCACAGCCTCCGCGGATAGTTCCGCCATCATCGTGGACCGATGGGGAGGCATGCAACTTCTTGGTGACGGCAATAGCTTCAACTTGGCTATCCGGCCAACTGCTCAGCCAGAGATACAAAGCCAAATACTGTGCATCAAACCTGGCGGCCACCTGCAAAAAGTCAAACTTTCGTCCAATTGTTAAACCGAATCAACCAGCACCAATCAGAAAAACGCCTTTGTTATTGAGAAAGGATCTGCCATGAGTTTTGATCTCGTCATGACTAATACCTACGCATCTTCAGTGCGCGGAATGACGATGGTGGAGATCCTTACCGTTTTAGCGATCGCATCAATATTGATTGGATTAGGAGCCCCTCAGTTCGTTGAATTTCATGAACGTTGGCAAGTATTAGAAACAGCTCGCAGTCTGGAATCTAGCCTGCTGTTTGCACGCTCAGAAGCAATTCAACGTGGAGGCAAAATCGGTATTCGTAAAATCAATAAAACAGCCCAAGGTTGCCAAAATTCAAGCACCAATCAAGCATGGGGCTGCGGATGGTTCGTGTATGCCGATCTCAATGGCAACGGATCCTGGAATGCCAAAGAACCGAAACTCTCAGAAGTTTCTCTTCCCGGAAACATCAACGTCATGCACACATCAGGCGGCATCAATATTAAGTTTGACCGTTATGGCATGGCAAGCGGGTTGAATACCAAAAGCTTCACCTTTTCTCCTGAACGTACTGGAGTTAAATCTTCCAGCACCTACACGCTGTGCATGAGTTCAGGTGGACGCATACGCATTATTAATGAAGCTAGTTGCCCAAAAAGATGAAAAAAACAACCCTATCCTCTGTGCAACGTGGTTTTGCCTTACTTGAATCGCTGATTGCGATTGTAGTTATGGCATTAGGTATCTTGGGTATCTTGGGCCTACAAATGCGCACGCTGACCAACACTCAAACCAGCTTGTACCGAGCGCAAGCCATTCGGCTTATTGAAGATTTTAACGAACGGTTAATGGCTAACCCTAACGCCTTTCTGAGTACAGATAGCTATATCACTGGGTGGAAAAATACACCTTCATCCCAGATCGACTGCAATACTACGGCCTGCGGTCATGCCGAACTAGCCGCTTTTGATATTGCACGCTGGAAAGCACAAGTCGGCAGCACACTACCAAACGGTAATGCAAACGTCTTCTATACAGAAGACGAGCCTCAAGCGGATAACCGCCGACAGTTAGGCGTCATGATCAGTTGGCGCGAAAATGAAAGCAGCAATGCAGACGACTATCTAACACCCTTAAATGCAAGCACAGGCAGCGGTAAGGCTATGAGCTGCCCAGACAATCAAACGTGTCACCTGCAATTTATACCCGTGGTAGCCCGTTGCGCGCCTTATTTCGCTGGCACCAATGTACAAATATTCTGTCCTGGCTCTTAAATATTCACCATATCAGCCTTTAAAAAGCATTTTTATGTCAATCTCGCTTATTTCACTGCCCCAGCAATACCGGCACATTGAGCGACGCAAACAAAGCGGCCTTTCTCTGATTGAGCTGTTAGTCGGTTTATCTATTGGTCTGTTAACCATCGCTGTGGCAATGGGGGCATTAATGACTTCGCGCAGCGTGACTGCAACGGTCACAGATTCAAGCCAGCTACAGCAACAGTCAGCCTATGCCTTCCGCGTCTTCGCCCAGCAATTAAGGCAAGCAGGCTCGATGCGCCTTAATCTTGCTGCGCAAAAAAACAAAGATGCCGCCATCGATATCACTGACCCCGTGGCCTTTGAAACCAAGGCTGAAGGGTTCGACCCTATGCTAGATATTTTGAATGGAAACGACGAGCCTGACGCAGATGAATTCCGACTCACAGTAGGCTACCGCAATTACACAGAACAGCTTCACATAGCAACTGCAGCCAACAAGCAAGCGTCCTTGTTACGTGATTGTCTTGGTGAAAGTGGTTCCGCCACCCGTATTCAAAGTCACTTCGTTTTACGTAATAACGAGTTACTCTGTGCTGGAGTGGGCAATGCTCAGCCTATTGTGGATAACGTAGCTAATTTTCAAACACGCTACTTGCTGCAGACAACCCCACACGGTGATCCAAAAATGCAATATGTCAACGCTGCGGCTGTTGGAGATCAATGGAATAACGTATTTGCCATCGAAGTCTGTTTGGTGCTTTATGGCAATGACGTCATCGATATGCCTGCAGGCAGCTCTTATTCAGACTGCCCTACTGCCGATGGTTCTATTGCCGAAATCGACATGACAACCTTGGATGCTCCTCGCACACGTCGCGTTCACAAGACTTTCCGTACCGTGTTTCAGCTGCGTAGCCAAGGGCTATTACAAGCAAGCAACTAACCCTCGCATCACCATGCGTTATATGCATTCCACTCATTCTCCACAACAGCGCGGTGTAGCCCTGTTTATTGTGATAATTTTTGTCATGCTTTCGATGCTTTTGGCGCTTTGGGCGTCACGGTCGGCATGGTTTAACGAAATGATTGTGGGCAACGATGCCGATTACCAGCGTGCCTTTGAAGCAGCTCAAGCATTATTGCAAGACGCTGAGCTAGATATTCGCCGTGAGCAAGCCAATGGAAGTGCTTGCATAAGTGATGCTGATCACCCCACTCTCTGCCGCAAAGGCAGTGCCGTGGAAAAAATCCCCACTGAAGAGCAAGACATCGGCATTTTGCTTGCGCAACTAGACAGCACTGGTGGCGCAATGAAATGCCGTCATGCGCTGTGCGCCAAACGCACTACAGAACAAGATTTCTGGAACAACGCTGATGACAAAAAGGGTGTCACCCTCGCACAAATGGAAGGCCAGCATAGTGATGGCACGCCTATTGGTGCGCGCTATGGTCAGTACACCGGCGCTGCCACCGGCAATGCAAGCAACCCCATCCTTGCGGAGACAGCTGCAGGGCGTGGCGGCTGGTACTGGATTGAAGTTTTGCCGTACGTAAAAGACGCCGGAAATTCCGGGCTCCTTCCAGGAGGAGCCAGCAATCTTCTAGACCTCAGCCTTGATACCTATGCGGTATACCGAATTACAGCATTAGCACATGGCCTGAAACCTAACACACTGGTCGTCTTGCAGCAAACCTATGCACGCCAGAGGCGAAAAGACTAGTACCAAACATTTTCTTTACTCGTCTACATTCATTGATAAATTATTTTAATTTACAAAAATTAACAGGAGAATGCGATGTCTCGTCAGCATATCAACAGAAAAAAAATTCAAAAAACTCTGCTGGCTTTGGCTGCAACCCCCTGCAGTGTGTTTGCACTGGATTTAGCCCAATCACCTCCTGGAACGATCGACCCTTATGTCGCACCCAATGTCATTATTTCAATCGATGACTCAGGAAGTATGGGGTTCCGTCTCAAAGGAGATGATGCGAAAGGTGCATTAAACAATACAACACCAAATGCAGATGGAACTTGGGACGACAGAAGCCGCCGGATGAATGTTCTAAAACATGCACTCACCCAAGTATTCAACGATAAAGAACTACTTGCTAATGGAAAGATTCGCCTTGGCTGGCAAGCCATGTGGAACAATGGAAGTGATTTATCAAAGTACAGCTCACTTGCATCTTCACAATGGTACATAACCAGCGGGAATAATCCAGGCTATAACAAATCCGTTGGCGCAAACAATATTGGCTCATCTGGGAACGATGTAAAAAACAATATAAAAAATCTTACCGATACACATAGAAATAATTTTCTAGATTTTGTAAAATACCTTCTCCCAAAAAATGGGACTCCTTCCCACCTCATGTTTAAGCAAGCAGATGACTACTTGCGTGCACAAAGCAACGGCAAGCCTGTCAATGCAGGACCCTGGGCAACAAACCCCGGTGGAACAGATAATCTAAGCAAAGAATTTCTAGGTTGCCGCCGCAATTATCACATCATGATGACGGATGGCCGCTGGAATGGAGATACTTCTGGCGGCAACCTTGTTAGCACATCCTTTACGCTCCCAGATGGCACAGCATATAGTCCCAACTCTGCCCAGACTCGTGTTTATTACGACAACTATAAAAACACACTTGCGGATTGGGCATTTAGCAGTTGGGCGACAAATTTACAGCCTTCCATCTACAGCGCAACCGACTCCAAAAAACAAATATCGCTAACCAGCGAATACCGCAAAGCGCCAGAAAGCGAAACTATAGGCAGCACGTCCATCAATAAATACTGGAATCCAAAATACAACCCTGCCAACTGGCCACATCTTGTTACTTACACAATTGGCTTCAGTGATGAAGCAATTTCATGGCCTGGTGCGTCTCACATCACTAGACCGACCGCAACGGTTCCATTTGGTTATGACGGTAGCTTTCCAGATTTTGTCTCTGGAGCCACTAAATGGCCGACAATGAATAATGAAAACAAACGCGCATTGGATTTGTGGCATGCCGCCATTAATGGCCGTGGAAGTTTTTATGCCGTGTCCAAAGGCGAAGACCTAGAAAAAGCCTTTAGAGAAATTATTGGCGTTATCAACTCACAAGCTGAGCCTGACCGTAGTTCTGCTGCCGTCAGCGGTACATCCTACGAAGACAAAGTGGTTGGACTTTACATTACAAGCAATGAACCTAAAGAGGCTTGGAGAGGTGAAGTCAAGAGTTATGAGGTAAACAATAAAGGTCAAATTCCATCTTGGGCAGGAAAAAGCACTGCCAGCATACTGGATGCAACGCAACCCACTAACCGGGTGATTGTGACTTGGCATGATGGTGTCAAACAAGGAAGACCATTTCGCTGGGCAAGTACAGAAGCCAACCTCAGCAGTGCACAAAAATCATGCTTCAATATAAAACCTGATAGCGCAACAACCGCAGATTGTGCAAGCAATACATCGACCGACAAATTAGGCGAGGACCGTTTAAATTACATTCGAGGTGAAAGAGGAAAGGAATTATCTTCAGGAGGTACTTTCCGTAATCGCCAAAGCAGACAGGGAGATATCGTCAACTCCAATGTCTGGTACGTGGGGGCACCTGTCAGCAACTATGCATTTAAAGGTTATTCTAAATTTACGTTAGATAATAAAAAAAGATTACCGATTATTTATGTTGGTGGAAATGATGGAATGCTGCATGGCTTCTCCACTGTCGACGGTTCAGAAAAAATAGCTTACATCCCAAGAGGAACAATACCCAATTTAACGCGCTTAACTTGGCCGTCTTTTGATGACAATCACCGTTACTTTGTAGATGGTTCGCCCATGACCGGTGATGTCGACGTCAGTGACCGCAGCAGCACGAAATACACGCCTGACTGGCGCACGATGCTGGTTGGCACCCTGGGTGGGGGCGGCAAAGGTTACTTTGTATTGGATGTCACCAAACCTGAGGCAGATTTCACTGAATCAAAGGCTGCCAGCCTGGTGGTTATGGACCAAACGTTGCACAGTAGTGAAGCCATTGGTTGCGTGACCACAGAACCAAAAACGGGAGAAGTGTCCTGTCTTGATCACGCACCAGCAGATCTTGGGCATATCTTTGCCACTCCAAGCACAGACGACAGCAATCCTCTGCGCAGCGGCCAAATTACGCTCTTAAACAACAATCGCTGGGCCGTCGTCATGGGCAATGGCTATAACAGCAAAAATGGCCGCCCTGTTTTATTGATTCAATATTTGGACGGTTCCAAAGAGCTATTGCGTTTGCCTGCCACCAGCGTAGATGCAACTGGCGACAACGTGAATGACAACGGGCTGTCTGCGCCACGTTTGGTAGACATCAATAGCGACGGACGCCCTGACGTTGTTTACGCCGGTGACATCAAAGGCAATATGTGGAAGTTCATGATTAGTGCGAAAGATGCCACTCATTGGCACACTGCATTTAACGGGCAACCCCTCTTTACGGCAAAGGGCGGCACTGCAGGCTCTCCAGATACTCGCACGCTTGCGCAATCGATCACGATTCCTCCTACCGTACGCGCGAATGACCGAACCAAAGTCACCGGCACTGGCACTTCTCAGAAAGTACAAGCCGTTGGAGGCATGATGGTGGCCTTTGGCACAGGTCGCAACATCACCACCTCAGACCCCGAAAACACTGACACACAAACACTGTATTCGGTACTGGACAACACGCGCTACACCGCCGAGTTTGATACGAATACCAACCAAAGCTATGTTGCAGTCCACGAAGGAGACGCAACCAAATCGATTCCAGCGCCAACCCCTGTGGGCACCGGCCTTGATGCGAAGTCCAAACAAACCAAACTTGCTCAGCAAAAAGTTGGAAAACAATTCAACGGCGAAAACAATAGCGAAGGGCGCGAGTATTGGCAAATCGATCAAACCACTACTGTCAATACGCCTTCGGTCGATTGGAATACCAAAAGTGGCTGGTATTTAGACCTTCCAGCTACAGGTGAGCGTTTGCTCAAACAGATGAACTTGTACGATGGCAGCAATATTTTGGCAGCCTATACCCAAGTACCAGCCAAAGGCTCAGACATAAATTCCGCCTTGGAAAGCTGCGAATCTTCTGCTGTTGATGAGGAGCGCCAATACCTGACCATGCTCAACATCATGGATGGGATGCGCCCCTCGGTACAGTTAATGGATCTCAATGGCGACGGCTTCTATGATCTTGTGGCCGATCATGGCGTTTCGCGCATGCGTATTGTCAAAGGCGCTCACCGCATCGTTGGAGACACCAAGCATTCAACTGATTTCGGCAAAGGAGACTCCTTTAACCTTGCACGGATGCCTGAACAATCAATGCGCCCCAGCTGGCGCCAGCTTAAATAAATGCACGCCTTACCGATATGAAAAACAACAAAGGTTTCACCCTGATTGAGATGATGATTGTGGTGGCAATCATCGGCATCTTGGGTGCTGTTGCCTACCCCAGCTACACCGAATACGTCATGCGTGGGCATCGTGCAGATGCACGTGCTGGACTACTTCAAGCACAGCTTTGGCTGGAGCGTGCTGCAACAGCCAATGGCGTGTACCCCACAGCGCTGCCAGCTGCGCTGACCTGGGCCAATGACAACAACAAACGCTACACCATTGGCTTTGCGGCAGACAACACCAACGCGACGTTCACTCTCACAGCAACGCCTAAAGCCGGGGCCCAGAGCACTGACCGCTGTGGAACACTGACGTTGTCACACGCTGGAGCGCGCGACGTCATCAATCTACCGACGGGAAGCACAATGACAGCTGCTGACTGCTGGAGCCGTTAAGACTCCCCCGTGCGTTACCATTCAGTCGCCATGACTGAAGTAATGCAACCTACTAGCTATATGCAACAAGCGCTTGACCTGGCCCGTCAGGCGCTTTTTATTTCCAATCCCAACCCGCGCGTAGGCTGCGTTCTGGTATCAGCCTGCGGGCACATTATTGGACAAGGTTTCACCCAGCAAGCGGGTGGGCCGCACGCGGAAGTGATGGCGCTGCGTGATGCAGCCGCCCGTGGTAACAGCACCAAAGGTGCGACGGCCTATGTGACGCTGGAGCCCTGCTCCCACACTGGCCGCACCGGCCCTTGCTGCAATGCATTGATTGAAGCAGGCATTACGAAGGTGGTTGCAGCCACGAGCGACCCCAACCCTCAGGTTACCGGACAAGGTTTTGCCAGACTGCGTGCGGCCGGCATCGAGGTGCAAGTGGGTGAAGGGGCCAGCGCTTCAAGGGAGCTGAATATCGGCTTCTTCAGCCGCATGGTGCGTGGTACGCCATGGGTGCGCATGAAGGCAGCCACATCGCTGGACGGCGCCACAGCCTTGCACAACGGGCAAAGCCAATGGATTACAGGGCCTGCGGCCCGTGCCGACGGACATGCATGGCGGGCTCAGGCATGCGCCGTCCTCACTGGGATTGGTACGGTGCTGCAAGACAACCCCCGGCTGAATGTGCGAGATGTTGAAACACCACGCCAACCCAAAGTGGTGGTGATCGACAGCAAGCTGGACATGCCACTGGATGCTCATGTTTTAAAAGCGCCTAGCGGTTGTAGCATATACACCTCAAGCACAGATATATCTAAGACCGAATCACTGCAATCACTTGGCGCTACAGTTATTGAAATACCTAACGCACATGGCAAGGTGGATCTGGCGGCCATGCTGCGCGACTTGGGTACGCGGGGGACCAACGAACTGCATGTTGAAGCAGGGTGCAAACTCAACGGTTCTTTCCTGCGTGAAGGCTTGGTAGATGAGCTGCTGCTTTACATGGCTCCCAAACTCCTGGGCACAGGCACCATGGGTTTAGCCAGTTTTGGGCCGTTAGAGCAGTTGTCCCAAGCCATCTCCTTGCAGATGCACGATGTCAGCCGCATGGGTGAGGATGTGCGCATCGTGGCACGCATAGCCGGGCGTGACCAGTTTTAGCCGCCTGCCGCAGACTAAACCCTCTCGCGTCTGACACCTGTACTCCATTCGTTTCGCTATACCAAGGCTATGTCCTATCCACCGCAGGTACACACAACTTTGCGCCAGTCTAACTATGGGCTTTGGGCGCTACTGTGTGCTTCCTTATTGGCATTGAGCGCTTGCGGCAGCTTGCCCCCCCTGCCCCCACGCACCGCCAGCACTGCATTGGCTACACCGCAAGAAACTGAGTTGGGCCGTATGGTGCAAAGCCAGCGCAAGGCGGCCAATACATCGTACGTCTCTGGCTTTACGCTGCTGGGCGGCGCACAGGCTGCGTTCACCAGCCGGCTGGCCTTGGTGCATGCGGCAACGCAGACCCTGGACTTGCAGTACTACGCCATCCACGCAGATGCCAGCACAGCACGCCTGCTGGAAGCTGTAGTGCAAGCCGCACAGCGCGGGGTGCGTGTACGCGTACTGCTGGATGACTTTCATGGAGCCGGCAAAAACGCCCAGGTCATGCGGCTGGCCTTTGTGCCCGGCATTGAAATGCGTATGTTCAACCCCTTGACCGGGCCACGGGGTTCTACGGTACTGCGGGCGCTGTCTACCCTGACTGATTTTCAGCGTGCGCAGCAACGCATGCACAACAAACTGTTTATTGCTGATAACAGCATTGGCATTACCGGCGGTCGTAATCTGGGTGACGCCTACTTTGATGCACTGGACAGTGACAACTTCATTGACCTGGACATCATGGCGGCAGGTGCATCGGTACGCCAGCTCTCCTCCAGCTTTGACAGGTACTGGAACGATGCACGCGCCTACCCGGTCAGCGCCCTCATCTCTGAAAAAGAGCTGCTGCGCTTGCGCACCCACACCTCGGCACCCAAAAGCGAAAGCGAACTGGTTCAGGACGCCATAGCGGCCAGCAAGACAGCGCAACTGGCTCCCATGGATTTACAGTCTATTGATTGGATCTGGGCCCCCGCACTGGTGCTGGCCGATGCGCCGGGCAAGATCCCCCCTCCGCCTGAAGATGACATCGCGTCAAGTAATGACCCCTCGGCAACGCCTGCGGATGACAAGTCGGGTGAAAACCTTCCCTATTTGCTGAGCACGCGATTGCCACCCAGCTTGAGCACATCCGCACCGCGCCCCAACAGCTCATCCAACCAGCAGGCTTTGCGCAGCGTACTGATGCCGGTAGTAGAGCAAGACAATGTGGTCAGCGGCCTGCTAGCACTGATTGACCAGGCCACCACCGACGTACTGATCGTCTCCCCGTACTTTGTGCCCGGCGATGACATGAAGCAGGCCTTTGCCCGTGCCCGTGCACGCCATGTGCGCTTGCGCATCCTGACCAACTCGCTGGCATCCAACGACGCGCCTTTGGCCCATGCCGGTTATGCACGCCACCGCAAAGAGCTGCTGCAGCAAGGCATTGAGCTGTACGAACTGCGTAGCCTGCAAGACGGCAAAGCTGACCCCGGTACGCTTCGCGGCACGGCAGGAACCATCACTGGCTCCCAAGGTGGTTCACGTGCCATGCTGCACTCCAAGATGCTGGTGCTGGACCATAAACTCACGGTGGTTGGTTCCATGAATCTGGACATGCGATCGCAGCTGCAAAATACCGAAATTGCCCTGCTGATTGCATCGCGCCAACTGGCGCAGGAAGCCACCGACAACATTGAAGCCAGCCTGCACGAGGCGGCTTGGCTGGTGCAGGACACCCCCAGAGGTTTGGTGTGGCGTGCACCAAAGGGTAGTGACTGGGGCGACCGCAGCACAGAGCCAGATGCCAGCGTGCCGCTACGCCTGATGATTCACATCATTGGCCCGTTCGCTCCTGATCATTTACTTTGAAGCGCCGAATGCACTCAGATAATTCGCTCGATTAAAAGAGCTGCTCGCGCGCTGCTACGCTTCAATCCAAGATGCAAGCACCGTCAGGCATGCGGTTTTCATATGCCAGGAGCTCATCTTTGCGCAACACAAATGCGGCCCCATAGCGCTCGCACTCTTGCTCCAGCCAATCCACCACCAGACCTTGCTGGGTGAGCACACGCACGCACTGAAAGGCAGTTTCAGCTTCTGGATAGCGGCGGCGCATCAAATTTAACCACTGCTTCAAACGCCCGGCGCGCTGGTTGGGCGTTAAATCGCGGCACACCAGCAGCCAAAAACGCTGCAAGTGCGGCAGCATTTGCGCCCATGTCACCACGGGTGTTAACTGCGCCTGGACGTCATCAGAACGCGGCGTGCCGTGCGCCATGGCAGAGCGCAAGGCCAACGCAAGGCCTGGGTCTGCCACGCTGCCGCGCCCCAGCATCAGATCCGCGCAACCCGATTGCTCTCGGCAGCGCAGCGCTTCTTTCACGGTCCAAATCTCGCCGTTGGCCACCACCGGCACATTAACCACCGATGCGATGCCTGGAATCAGTTCCCAGTAGGCCGGTGGGCGATAACCCTCCACCTTGGTGCGCGCATGTACCACCAGCTCGCAGGCACCGTTTTCCACCATGGCCAGCGCACATTCGCGCATCAGGCTTTTGTCGTTAAAGCCCATGCGCATCTTGGCTGACACAGGCAAGTGTTCAGGCACTGCCTTGCGCACAGCAGCCACCAGCTTGGCAATCGATTCTGGGTCTTGCAGCATGGAGGCACCACCGCCATGGCGGTTCACAGTTTTGGCGGGGCAGCCAAAGTTCAGGTCAATGCCTTCTGGTTTAAGGCGCGCCAGATTGGCTGCGTTCTCAGCCATGCAAACGGGGTCAGAGCCCAGCAATTGCGCCCGCACAGGCACGCCTGACAAGGTTTTGCTGCCATTGAGCAGCTCGGGCATGTAACTCAGAAACACACGATCTGGCAGCACCGTGCCGCTGACACGAATGAATTCCGAGACGCAGCGATCCACCCCGCCCACACGGGTCAGAACATCGCGCAGTACAAAATCGAGCAAGCCCTCCATCGGGGCCAAAAGCAATCGCATGAAATGTTTACCGAGCCAGTGATATGGCGCATTAAAGGTGAAACCGGCTTTAGCACTGATGCGCTAAGTGCCAGTAGCTATACATATGCAAAACTTTGCAGCAATGCCAAGCCTGTGATTGTCGCAAGGCTGCTGCGTTCTTGCACACACTTCACGGTGCTGTCACACGTTTTGTGTGCAATGCCTGCCATGTACTTGTACCGAACGCCCAAAGCCTTGCTTGAGCTAGCCCCGGGCCAGCGTCAGCTGGGCCTGCGTGAGCGCTCTGTACTGCTGCTGGCAGAAAGCACCCCCGCCTCTAAATTGCACAGCATGTACCACGGTCAAGGTCAAGCACTGGTGCAGCAACTGCTGGATGACGGCTATTTGCAGCACCACACGTCACCTGTCCTGTGTGAGCAGCACCCGCCTGACAACGTCAGCCTGGCTGGCGTGCGCATGCACTTGTTTGACCTGTGCGAACGCATGTTTGCCAACCGCCTGCACGACACTGCTGCACACCTGCGCCACCAGCTACGCGAAGCCCGCGACGTTGACAGCATGCTGCACGCCAGTGAGCAGCTGCTGCAAGCGGTACACAGGTATGCAGGCCTGGAGCGTGCCCAAGCCTTGCGCCAGCAACTGGCGCTTATGCTGCCGGAGCGCAGCCTTGAAAACGGCGATGAAAGCGCGCTTTCGTAAAAGGCTGAAAAAGCTTAGGCCTTGGCCTTCAGACGCCACAGCGAAGTGACTTCAGCCGAACGCGCCGCGTGCAGCGGGTCGGTACTGTCTTGCGCCTTGCCATGGGTAGGCTCAGCATCCATCCGGTAGACCACATACAGGCCTGCTGTATCAATCCAGCCCATCAACTCTTCCCGGCTGCGCAGACCCAAGTGCTCCGCCAAGTCCGACAGCACCAGCCAGCCTTCACCATCGGGCAAAAGATGTTCACGCAAACCGCTCAGAAAGCCGCGCAGCATGGTGCTGTTTTCGTCGTACACAGCGTGTTCCAGCGTAGTCACAGCACGTGCAGGCACCCATGGTGGGTTGCAGACAATCAAAGGCGCCAGGCCTTCTGGGAACAGGCTGGTTTGCTGCAGCTCTACCTTGTCAGTCACGCCCAGACGCTCGATATTTTCTTGGGCACAGGCCAAGGCGCGGCTCGATGTATCGGTTGCCACCACCCGCTTGACGCCACGCTTGGCCAGCAAAGCGGCCAGCACACCAGTGCCGGTGCCGATATCGAATGCCAGCTCGCGCATACCGAAAGCCAAAGGAGCTTCATGCACCATGGCCACATACTCGCCACGCACGGGTGAAAACACGCCGTAGTGCGGGTGAATACGCGCATTCTTACCCAGCAAAGGCATGTCCACGCCCTTTTTGCGCCATTCATGGGCACCGACCACCCCTGTCAGCTCACGCAGCGTCAGCACCTGCACGCCAGCATCTGCCGCTGGAGTGCCCCATGCTTCAGTGCATGCTTCACGCCAGTCCGGAGCGCGGCGCAGCTTGATGGAGTAATCAGGCTGCAAAGCCACCAGCACGCTGTTGAGCACACGGGCCCGCTGGCCCTGTGCCATGCGGTGCATGTGAAAAGCCTCTGCCGCAGTTGGTTCAGGCTTGTTGCTGGCTGAACGCAACTGCTTGCGGGCCTTGGCCGTGCTTTTGCCTGCGGGCTTGTCCAAACGGCGCTTGAGCGCATCAATGAGCAAGCGTGCGTTGTGAAAATCGCCCTGCCAGAGCAATGCCGTACCTTCACACGCCAGACGGTAGGCGGTGTCGGCGGGCATGGTGTCATCTGCCACCACCACACGGCGTGGCGCGGGCAGGCCGCTTTCACTGCGCCATGCAGCTTGGTGGTCAGTGCCTTGGTGTTGCCATTGCAGCATGTGGAATTCCTGAAAGATGGAGAGACAAAAAAAGCGGCCCGCCGAAGCGGGCCGTTGGGCAGTAGTTAGTTTAAGGGACGCTTTAAGCGCACTTCCTCAATCTTGATACCGCCAATGAGGGAAGTTTTGGCTGTGGACATTTCACGCTTGAAGCCTGCCAGCTCATGAAAGCGCAAAGCACGCTCATTACGCAGAGGCACCCAAACGGTGACGTTGTTACAACCCTCTTCCTGCAGGCCTTCACGGGCTGCATCCCATAGCGTCACGCCGACACCCTTGTTCCAGTGCGAAGGAGCTGCATAAATAGCCCATACCTCACCAGTGGTTTGGCGAGACTTCTCATCACGGGAACGGTCAAAACCAACAAAGCCTACGATCTTGTCGCCATCGAGTGCCACTTGCACTTGGGGCTCACAGTATTCAATGGCTTCACGCCAGTAAGCTTGACGCTTCTCGACGGAGGACATGGCTTTCAATTGGTCGTCAGGCACGATGCCACGGTAGGCGTCCAAAGCGGAAGCGGTGTGGATTTGTGCAATCGCCTTCGCATCGCGAAGGGTTGCAGGACGAACCTGGTAATTGGACATGGGAAAACCGAAACTGAAAACGAGGTGTTGAAAACGAAAGTCGGCAATTGTCAGTGAAATCGCGTTTTCCGCTTACGCCTAGTCTGTGTAGCCATTTAGGCAAGTACGGCTGTCAAAGGTTTCTTGCCCGCAGAAAAAGGATGTGCTAGGCCATTGAAATGACCTAAATCGATTGCTTATTGAAATCAAATTGATAGCAGCAAACGCTTAGCCTAAGCGCTTGATCAGCGTCATGATGCGCTGAAATTTGGCTCCGTACGGTGGGTACAGCCAAGAGGCAGGGCTCCATTTTGCTTGCAAAAACACCGACTTTTGGTGAGAAAAGCGTAAAAAACCATGCTTGCCGTGGTACGCCCCCCAGCCACTAGGGCCCACCCCGCCAAAGGGCAGATTGTCATGCGCCACATGCATCAGGGTGTCATTCACTGTGACGCCACCACTTACCGTACGGCGCAACACACTGTCGCGCAGCTTGTCATCATTGCCAAACCAGTACAGCGCCAACGGGCGCTCTCCGGCGTTGATGGCGTGGATCACATCATCCAGGCGGTCATAGGTGATCACCGGCAGCAGTGGCCCAAAAATCTCTTCTTGCATGATGGCCATGCCTGAGTGCACGTTCCACACCAAAGCTGGCGTCATCTGGCGCTGTACCGCATCGCCCCAGCCCGGTGCAGCAGAGCTGCTCAGTTGCGCTGCTGATTCCAGCCATTGCACCTGCGCGCCCTCAGCTTCAGCTTGCTGGGCCAAATTGCGCAGACGGTTGAAATGTTTCTGGTTGATGATGGCTGCGTAATCGGGGTTACCTGAAAGCGTGGGGAACAGCTGCGCAACGGCCTTGCAAAAGGCTTGCTCAAACGCCTGTTCTTGCCCGCGTGGCAGTAGCAGATAATCCGGAGCAATACACGTCTGCCCCGCATTCAAGAGCTTGCCATGCGCTATGCGCAAGGCGGCAGTTTCCAGGTCGCAGTCATTGCTGATGATGCAAGGTGACTTACCTCCCAGCTCCAGCGTGGTCGGTGTCAAATGCTGTGCAGCAGCCATGGCCACTTTGCGGCCTATGGCTGTAGAGCCGGTAAACACCAGGTGGTCGAACGGCAGACCAGAGAAATGGCTAGCGACCTGCGTATCACCCTGAATCACACAAAACTCTTCTGGTGCAAAGAATTGGCCAATGACATGGGCCAACTGCGCCGAAGTGTGCGGGGTGAGTTCGCTGGGTTTGAGCATCACTCGGTTGCCAGCTGCAATGGCCGCAATCGCAGGCCCCAGAGCCAGTTGTAAAGGGTAATTCCAAGGAGAGATGATGCCCACCACGCCCAGAGGCTGGTGCTCAATACGTCCGGTTCCCGGCAAAAGATGCACAGGTGTCCATACCCGCTGCGGCCGCATCCATTGATTCAGATTGCGCAGCGTATGGCTAAGCATGGTGCGCAGCACCATAAGGTCAGCCATCTCCGTGAGCTGCGGTGAGCGCACTCCAAAGTCTGCCTGCACTGCTGCCGCCAAGGTGGTGCCGTGTTCGTGCAGAATTTTTTGGATGCGCAACAAGCGTTCTTTGCGCACCAAGGCAGGCACATCGACCTGCTGACGGCTGGCCTGATGCTGCAGATCAAATAGTTGTTGGAGCGTGAAAGGCTGCTGCATGCTGAGTTGGTTTCCTCGGTGTACTGTTTGTCGTCTGCCCCTCTGCCCTGCTTGGGCAGGCACGCTATCAGCGATCGTGCACTTCGCGGGGCTGTACGTCACTCACCTCAGCAGCAACCGTAGACAAAATACCCCCGCGCTTAGTTCCTGCTGCGGGGGTAAAAGGAGCGGCATTGTCTTGCGCTGTATGCGTTGCAGTTGCGGCGCTGGCCATGCCACCGCCAAAGCCACCGGAGCGCTGGTACATGCTGGCCCAGCTGCTGGCTGCACGCATGGGCATCACCCACGGTATGACAGGTTGCCCTGTGAGCTTGGCCCACAGCATGCGCAACCCCCACACAGAGGCCAGAACACAAGCGACGGCCAGCAAGCTCAGGAAGAACACAGCCCCAATGGCGAGCATCACAATGCGAACTATCCAGCGGGTCATCCAGTTTAAAAACTCGTTCAAAGCAATGCCTTTCTCAGTGCTGCCAGCACTAAGGCTGGCAGCCCGGACTTAAGCTGCGCTGGCTGCGCTGCCCAAGTCAAAGTTAAAGACTCCGGGGGCCTGCACAGGGTCCACCGAAACCTCAATGCGGCTCTTTGGCGGGAACTTGCCCTCCAACAACGCCCGAGACAATGGATTCTCAATACGCTGCTGGATAGCCCGCTTGAGCGGACGTGCACCAAAGACCGGATCAAACCCTACTTTAGCCAACTCTGCCAAAGCAGGTTCGCTCACGTGCAATTCCAAGTCCATCTTTTCGAGACGGCGTTGCAACAATTGCAACTGAATCCTTGCAATCGACTCGATTTGCGCCGCATCCAGACCATGGAAGACCACAGTTTCGTCGATACGGTTCAAGAATTCGGGGCGGAAATGCGCTTTTAGTTCCCCCCACACCGCTTCTTTGATGTCCTCGCTGTCCTGGCCGACCATCGCTTGAATGAGGTGCGAGCCCATATTGCTGGTCATCACAATCACGGTGTTCTTGAAGTCCACAGTGCGGCCCTGGCCATCAGTCAGGCGGCCATCGTCCAGCACTTGCAGCAGCACGTTGAACACGTCAGGGTGGGCTTTTTCCACCTCGTCAAGCAGCAACACGCTGTAAGGCTTGCGACGCACTGCCTCTGTCAGGTAACCACCCTCTTCGTAGCCCACATACCCTGGAGGGGCACCAATCAGGCGCGCCACGGAGTGCTTCTCCATGAACTCGCTCATGTCAATGCGAATCAGGTGGTCTTCACTGTCAAACAAGAAGCCTGCCAGTGCCTTGCACAGCTCAGTTTTACCCACACCGGTGGGACCAAGGAACAAGAAACTACCCAGTGGCTTGTTCGGATCAGACAGGCCCGAGCGCGAGCGACGGATGGCATTGGCCACCGCAGCAATAGCTTCGTCCTGCCCCACCACGCGCTGGTGCAACTTGCTTTCCATTTGCAGCAGCTTGTCTTTTTCACCCTGCATCATCTTGGAGACAGGAATGCCGGTAGCACGGCTGACCACCTCTGCAATCTCTTCGGCACCCACGTGGGTGCGCAGCAGTTTGTGCTTGGGCGCAGCGCCATCTGCTTCGCTGTCTTGCGCTTCTTTGAGCTGTTTTTCCAGAGCAGGCAGCTTGCCGTACTGCAGCTCGGCCACTTTGTTGAAGTCGCCCTTGCGTTTCAAATCTTCAATCTGTGTCCGGATGCTGTCCACTTCCTTGCGGATTTGCTCCGAGCCCTGGGCGCTGGCTTTTTCAGCCTTCCAGATCTCATCCAAATCGGCGTACTCGCGCTCCAGCTCGCCCAGCTCATCTTCAATCAGCTGCAAGCGTTTTTGCGAAGCCTCATCCTTTTCCTTCTTCATGGCTTCACGCTCAATCTTGAGCTGAATCATGCGCCGCTCCAGCTTGTCCATGACCTCGGGCTTGGAGTCGATCTCGATCTTGATCTTGGCCGCAGCCTCGTCGATCAGGTCAATGGCCTTATCGGGAAGGAACCGGTCTGTGATGTAGCGGTGGCTTAACTCTGCTGCGGCAACGATAGCGGGGTCGGTAATGTCCACGCCATGGTGTGCCTCATAGCGTACTTGCAAACCGCGCAAGATGGCGATGGTGTCTTCCACCGATGGCTCATTGACCAGTACCTTCTGGAAGCGACGCTCCAGCGCTGCATCTTTTTCAATGTACTTGCGGTATTCATCCAGTGTGGTGGCGCCAATGCAGTGCAGCTCACCCCGCGCCAAAGCGGGTTTGAGCATGTTGCCGGCGTCCATGGCACCTTCGGCCTTGCCAGCACCCACCATGGTGTGAATTTCGTCAATGAACAAGATGATGCGGCCTTCTTCCTTGGCTACATCGTTCAACACGGCTTTGAGGCGCTCTTCAAACTCACCCCGGTACTTGGCACCAGCCAGCAAACCGGCCATATCCAGCACCAGCACGCGCTTGTCCTTGAGGGTTTCAGGCACTTCGCCTTCCACAATGCGCTGGGCCAGTCCTTCCACAATGGCGGTCTTACCCACACCGGGTTCACCAATGAGGACAGGGTTGTTCTTGCTGCGGCGTTGCAGCACCTGAATGGCGCGGCGGATTTCATCGTCGCGACCAATCACGGGGTCCAGCTTGCCCATTCGGGCACGCTCGGTCAGATCCATGGTGTATTTCTTCAAGGCTTCGCGCTGGCTTTCGCCTTCTGCGCTGTCCATGGTCTGCCCACCGCGCACGGCATTGATGGCAGATTCCATCGCCTTGCGGGTCAGGCCATGCTCCTTGGCAATCTTGGCGGCCTTGGTGTCGCTGTCAGCCAATGCCAGCAGAAACAGTTCGCTGGCAATGAACTGGTCGCCACGTTTGATGGCTTCTTTTTCAGTAGCTTGCAGCAGCTTGCCCAGATCCGGGCCAATGGTGACCTGATCTTGGCCCTGCACTTCGGGCAGTTGCTTGACCGCGTTTTCAGCAGCAGCGGCCATGGCAGCGACATTGGCACCCGCACGCTGCAGCAGCGCTTTGGGCCCATCACTTTGGCGCAGCATGGCGGTCAGCAGGTGCAACGGGTCGATATAAGCGTGGTCATTGCCCAGCGCCAGACTTTGGGCGTCTGCCAGGGCTTCTTGGAATTTTGTTGTGAGCTTGTCTATGCGCATGAATTTTTCCCCTTCAACGGCAAATCTATAACTGCTTCACACATAAGGGCTTTGGGCCATTTTTCAAGAGTTTGCTACACATCCACAACCGCCTGGCCCGCAGCCGGTATCTGAACGATGCGCTCAGCTGTGCAAAGTTCCTTGCAATCTTTTGAATCTTGTCATCAAGCGGATTGAACGAAATGTCAGATGACCGCTCCTAGACTGAGTACTTTTGCCGCGTTCACTCCCTTTTTCTATGTCTGTCACACCTTCCCCGCGCTACACCACCACCGCCATCGCCTTTCACTGGGCACTCGCCGCGGGCTTGCTGGGACTGCTGGCCTTTGGTTGGTACATGGTCGGGCTGCCGTTTTCACCCACCAAACTCAAGTATTACAACTGGCACAAGTGGGCGGGTGTCACCATTTTGGTGCTCAGCGCACTGCGCCTGCTGTGGCGCTTGTCCCACCGTCCACCCGCTTTGCCAGCACGCATGGCCGCTGCCATGCCGCGCTGGCAGCACGTGGCGCACCATGGCGTGCACCACCTGTTGTATGTGCTGTTTTTTGCCGTGCCCTTGCTAGGCTGGGCCTATAGCTCGGCGGCGGGTTTTCCAATTGTCTGGCTGGGTATGTTGCAGTTGCCAGACTTTGTATCGCCCAGCCCTGAGCTGGCCGAAGCAATCAAACCCTGGCACATGATTGCGGCCTACACCCTGGCTGCTCTGGTGGCCTTGCACATTGCGGCGGCCCTCAAACACCAGTTGATTGACCGTGATGGACTGCTGCGCCGCATGTGGCTCGGCCGCACCGCCTGATTTTTTTATTTGCATGCTGACAAGGACCTTGACCATGACGACCTTCACCACCACCTTGCGTTGCGCCGTTCTGGCCAGCGCCGCCTTGCTGGGCAGCGCCGCCATGGCCGCCCAGGCTTTGGTACCTGCACAAAGCAGCATTCAGTTCACTGCCAAACAGCTGGGCGTACCCCTCACCGGCCACTTCAAGCAGTTTGATGCGCAGGTGCAGTTTGATACTGCCAAGCCCGAAACAAGCAAAATCCACTTCACCGTGGACACGGGCAGCGCCACCATGGGCTCCAAAGAAACTGACAGCAATCTGGTGAACGCCGACTGGTTCAACGTTGCCAAGTTCCCCAAGGCCACGTTTGACTCCACCGCCGTCAAGGCGCTGGGCGGCGGCAAATACCAGGTAGATGGCACGCTGACCATCAAGGGCAACGCCCAGAAGGTGTCTGTGCCCGTGCAACTGACGCAATCGGGCACCACTACCTTGGCCACCGGCAGCTTGCCGCTCAAGCGCCTGCCTTTCAAAATTGGCGATGGCGACTGGGCTGATACCTCGATGGTGGCCGACGAAGTGACCGTGCAATTCAAGCTGGCGCTGACTGGCGTGGGCAAGCTGTAAGACGTATTCACTTTTTTAGAAGCAGTTTGCGCTTATGCAACAAAGGTTTCAATACCTTTTCATTTGCAAATGCTTAGTACATAAGCGCTAGCAGCTCCTTATTTATTCAACCCTGCAGACTCTTTTCACTTCACTCTGGAGATTTCCCCATGCGCACTTCTTTGTTTGCTCTGGCCGCCGCTGGCCTCCTTGCCACTGCTGCCCACGCTGCACCCGCCGCCTACGCCATCGACCCGACCCACACGTTTGCCACGTTTGAGATCGATCACTTTGGTGCCTCCACCAACCGCGTGCGTTTTGACAAGAAAAGCGGCACTGTGCAGTTCGACAAGGCTGGCAAGACTGGCAAAGTGGAAGTGACGCTGGACATGAATTCCGTGAACTCCGGCACCGCTGGTTTTGACAAGCACCTCAAGAGCGCAGACATCTTCAACACCGAAAAGCACCCTGAAGCCAAGTTTGTGTCCGACAAGTTTGTGTTCGACGGTGACAAGCTCAAGGAAGTGACAGGCCAGCTGACCCTGAACGGCCAGACCCATCCCATCACCATCAAATCCAACAAGTTCACTTGCTACGAAAGCCCCATGCTCAAGCGTGAAGTGTGCGGTGGCGACTTTGAAGCCACGATTGACCGCACCCAGTGGGGCGTGAACTACGGTGTGGACTGGGGTTTTGCCAAGAACGTGCGCCTGGTACTGCAAATGGAAGCAGTCAAGCAGTAAATCTGCCTTGATGCGCACACAAAAAAACGGGCCTGGTGCCCGTTTTTGCATGGGCAGCAGCCTTTTGCTGGTTACGCCCAGCGCGCTAGCGCTTGCTCGTCACTCACACGGGCGTCCACCCAGCGTGCGCCGTCGGGGGTTTGCTCTTTCTTCCAAAAGGGTGCTTCGGACTTGAGAAAATCCATGATGAACTCACAGGCCTGAAAGCTCATTCCGCGGTGGGCCGAGGTAACCGCCACGAGCACAATCTGATCCATCGGCTGCAGCGGCCCCACACGGTGTATTACCTTGGCGGCATAGATGCCAAAGCGCTCGGTGGCCCGGTCAATGATGGCTTCGATGCTTTTTTCCGTCATGCCCGGGTAGTGCTCTAACTCCATGGCAGATACATCAGCACCTTCATTGCGGTCCCGTACCGTGCCCACAAAGCTGCACACTGCACCCACGCGCACATCACCGTGGCGCAAAGCGGCCAGTTCGGTGGAAACATCAAAATCTTGGGTTTGGATCAAAACGCGTGCAGTGGTCATAGCGATGATTGTCGCAGCCCGTGATAGCCCAGATGTCCACACACGTGCGAAAACCGCCCCCTCCGCGTTAGCATTGCTCCCCGCTTGACATTGCACCTACCCACAGCACCCAGCATGGCCACCCTCACCATTGACACCACGGAGTACATGCTCTACCCATCGCCACGCAACGAGCACCGCGTGGTTTTTGAGCACCAGTGCTTTGTGCCTTACCCCTACTCCATCATCCATCTGCCGGATTACGACTTTGAAGGCCCAGCCACACTGTTCTCGGCCCGCCGCAAGGTGGACGACAAAAACGGTCAACTGGTGACCTGCGAGCTGGAAACCGACATCCTGCGCTTTGAGCGCCTGTTCGACCCCGAATAAGGTTGCCGCGCCATGGATGACACCAGCCAGATTCAGCCACCCACCAGCTTTGCTGACCTGTTTCGCAGCCGTGCGGGCATTCTGAAAACACCGATTGCTGAGGTGGTGGCGCGTTACGAGCTGTGCGAAGACCTGGCCTGCCATCTGGTGGAGCAGGCACAAACCATCTACCACTCGGGCAACGCGTCTGAAGAAGGCGTACTGCTGGGCTTTTACGCAGCCATCTCGGGAGAAGCATCGGCGGTCAGCCCCCGCGAAGCGGGCTGGATCATTCAGCGGCTGGCCGAATTGCTGGAGTGGAAAGCCCCAAAGCTGCCCGAAGCGCCAGAACAGGCCTGAAATCAGTGGCTGGCACTTGCAGGCCAAGCTCCCTCAGCTTTCCCAGCAAAAAGCCGTGACTGCTTGACACATCACGGCTTTTTGCTGACCTTCTATTGCCGCCAGTTTTACGTTGCTGCTTTCGCGGCATCCGCATAGCGGTTCAAGATGCGTTGCACTTGCCCATGCGTCCACGGCCCGCCCTTGGCGGCAGCAATACCGCGCTCATTGAGCACTTCAGCCATCTTGCGGTGCGTCAGGCCCTGTGCAACCAGCTCGGCAAACAGTGCCTGGTGCTGCTTGGCAAAGCTATCGGCTGCATTTTTCCGTTTTTCCACCGTAGCGCGAA
>Ga0233380_1000283_pt1 | contig 28366 bp, 30 predicted proteins | sample ElkDunMinimDraft_9_FD_191541 | JGI IMG/M metagenome (GOLD analysis project Ga0233380, IMG submission 191541) | Fecal eukaryotic communites from dung pellets of Tule Elk in California, USA - Elk Dung F36 | ecosystem: Host-associated > Mammals > Digestive system > Large intestine > Fecal | place... | reverse complement strand
TCGCGCGCCGCATGAAGCAAAGCCGGCGGCGCCACACCATAGTTGTCGCCGTACCCGCGGATCACGCACCGAACCTGCGCCTGCGCGGCGCCATGCTGGCGACAAGCCTTGCGGAATACTTCCGCGCGCAGGGCCGGGAAGTACTCCTTATCATGGACAGCCTGACCCGCGTTGCGCATGCCGCGCGTGAGATCGGCCTGCTGCTGGGCGAACCCGGCGCGGCCCGGGGCTATCCGCCCTCTGCCTTGGCGACGATCACAAAACTGGTCGAGCGCGCCGGCAATTCGGCGAGCACTGGTGGTTCGATCACCGGCATCTACACAGTGCTTGCCGATGGCGATAATCAGGACGATCCCGTGGTCGACACTGCGCGGTCAATTCTGGACGGCCATATCGTGCTGTCCCGCGAATTGGCTCAGCGCGGGCAGTATCCGGCCATCGATATCGCCGCATCGCTATCCCGCGTGATGACCGACATCACCGCACCCACACACCAGAATTTGGCGCGAGAATTCCGTGCGCTGGTCGCCAGCTATGAAAGCAACCGCGACCTTGTGCTGATGGGGGCCTATCGCAGCGGCGCCGATGCGCAGCTGGACCGCGCCATCGCCATGCATGACGCACTGACGGGTTTCCTCTGCCAGCAGACCGGTGAGAACGTGCCGCTGGACCAGAGTGTCGCCGCGCTGGAAAGATTGCTGGGCCATGAAAGCTGAACGGCAGCGCTTGGCCCGCCTTCAACGGCTGCAAAGGATACGGGCGATCGCCAAACAATCCGCTGCGGCGGATGCGGCCCGCGCTGAGGGTACGCTTTCGCAGCTTCTCGCGCTTGCGGACCGCACGCGGGCACTCGCTGCCGATTATGGCGTGCAGGAGGGTGCGATGAACGGTGCCGCTCTGCGCCGGCTGACCGAATTTGCCGGTGGCCTGCAAAGCATTGCCGCCACCACCTCTGGGGACGCGGAAGCCGCACGCGGCGTTGCCGATGACAAGCTTGTCCTGCTCAGCAGCGCAGAACGCCGCCGCGCTGCGGTTGAAGAGCGCGCCGAACGGCAGGCACGCCGCATCGCCAGGGCTGCCGAAACGCCAGCCCTCGGATCCAGAACAGCACTTGGCACGGGTCTTGAAGAGTGACCCGCAAAACAACCGCAAGGACCCGCCGACCATGATCCTGCCCGCCGCCCTTCCCACCGCTCCCACCCACGCCCCGGCCGCACCGTCACCTGCGGGAATACCGGAAATCGGTGCCGGATTCGCGGTGCTGCTGGGGGCAGTGCTGGAAACCGCTACGGTAGATCCTGTAGCAATCCCCGGTACTGATGAAAGTGCATGTATCGGAACTGCACCGATCGGCCAGCCGATGCCCGGCACCTCGGACGGCACCGCCCTGTCAAACGACGTGCCTCCAGCGCCCACGCCGATTGATACCGAGACGCCAGAATTTGGCGTGGTGGGCGCGATCATCACGCCATTGCCTGTCGCGGTCCTCATCCCGGTGTCGCAGATTGCACCGTCCGCAGAGAATACTTCTGCAACGCAGGACACCGCAGCCCAGCCCGCAGTGACCCTCCGCCCGGTTCCCGTGCAACAGGCGGAGGGTAGGCCGGCCGCCCCCCGCGCCCGCTTTCAACAGCAGCACCCGCAACCGCCACGCGCCGAACAGACCCTGGCCACGCCCGCAGTTGCAGTGCCGCGCCTTGTGCCTGCGAACGCGGGCGAGACAGCAACCGCAGTTTCGTCAGCCCGAACACGCATTATCCCGGCCTCTCTTGAAGGAGACGTCGCACCGGCACCCGCACCGCAACTGACATTCGCGGTGCCAGAAACATCGGCATCGGGAGCATCGGCACCCTCCTCCTCATCCGCCCCCGCCGCGCCAAACCTCACACGCCCGCAGGCCCCACACGACTTTGCCACTCTCGTCGATCGGCTAGTGGAGGCGCGAGACACTGCACGCGCGGCGCAAAGCCCGCAGGCTGTTTCCGCCTCTCTCGCTCATGCACAGTTCGGCGACATTACCATGCGTTTCGAACACGGCAGCGGCACGGCTCTTTCGGTCGCGCTTTCGAACCCCGATCCGGAATTCGCTCGCGCAGTACAGGCGGCCACTCCAACGGCCCAGGCCAGTGACAGCGGTGCCGCGCCCGGCCGCCACGATGCATCCGGGCAAACAGCTGGAGGCTCTGCTGGTCAATCACCCCAATCGCAAGCCCAGCAACGCGGCCCAGGTACGCCCTCTCGAGGGGCCGCGCATGCGCATGCTCCCGATGAACAGCAGCCCGGACGCTCGGGCATCTTTGCCTGAAACGACATCCCTGAACCCCTGAAGGACGGACAATGAGCAAGGACAATTCAGACAAGGGTGATGGCCCGAAAAAAGGCAAAGGCCTGACCGTCAAGCTGATCACCGGCGCTGGCCTGCTTGCTGCAGGTGGCGGAGGCGTTTTCGGACTGGTGCAAGCCGGCGTGCTTCCAATTGTTGGTGGGGCGAAAGACGACAACCGGCCCAGGCTTGTCCGCAAAGGGGACGACGACCCATACGCCCCCGCGCCCGAGGCAAGCAAAGAGGGCAGAGCCATGCCCGATATTCAAGGAAACGGTGGCAGCGCATATCGCACCAGCTATTTTCGGTTTGGCGAGGAATTCACATCGAACCTCAAGCAGTCCGACGCCCTGGTGCAGATCAGTCTGGCCGCGTCGACCCGGCATGACGGGCGCGTGCTGATCTGGCTGCGCAAGCACGAACTGGCAGTCCGCTCCGCGCTCCTGGCGGTCCTTGCCGATACGCCAGAGGACGAGGTCTATACCGTCGAGGGTAAGCAGGCCCTGCAAAAGCGGCTGACCGCGGCAATCAACGAGGTTCTTATCAAGGCCGAGGGCTTTGGCGGGATCGACGCGGTCTATTTTCGCACGCTGATCATCCAGTGACGCCTGCTCATGAACGCTGAACGCACCCCCACACTGGGCCGCCCGCTTGTCCGGCACTGCCCGGAACTGCTCAAACGCGGGCCGACGCCGGCTGAGCGGATGTCTCACTTCGCCCACGCTGGAGAGAAATTGGCCCGCCTGCTGGGTGACGAATTCGCGCCACTGCAAGGCGGTCATACACCCGCAATGCGCTGCCTGCCGGTGCAGGAATGCGACGTCGCCACTCTGGAAGCCAGCATCGCCCCATTGGCCGGGAATTGTCTTCTGGCTGTCAGCCCGGGAGGTATGCCGCTGCTGGTATCATTTCAGGCGGAAGGCGTTCTGCACCTGCTGGATTGCGCATTCGGCGGGCCGGGCGAGGTTTCATCACCGCTGCCGGAAGCGTTTCCGTTTTCCGCCGGACTGATGCTTCGCCGGCTTGAAGCGTTGGCTGCATCGGCGCTGACCACGGCGCTGGGGGCGGAGTTTCTGCCAAAGGCCCGGTCCGACCGGTTCACCGAATTGCCACCCTTTCCCAAGGGCACCCAGCTTGCCGTCCTGACGGTTGAAGTCAAGCATGGCAGCAGCCTGAACTGGAACGTGACGATCGCAGCGCCACTGGCATCGCTTGAGGCACTGTTCGACCATGGCGAACGCCGCCCACCCGTTCGCACCCAGCCCCACAGCGCGATCGGGGATGTTTTCGGCGACCTGCCGCTCGCACTCAGCGCAGTACTTGTCGACATGCGCATGCCCGTCTCCGCGCTGTTTGCACTGCGTCCTGGACAGGTTCTGCCAGTCTCCGTCGCACGTAGCGTTCCGCTTCGCGTTGGCGTGACGGCTATTGCCCACGGCACCATCGGCGCACTCGACGACCGTGTCGCGGTACAGGTCACCGAAGCTTTCTGTAAAACAAAGGACCAAACCCCATGACCATCCAGCCCCGCGGCTTTGATTTCCTGAAGGATGTCGATGTGCGACTTTCGGTCGAACTGGGCCGCACCGACATGAAGCTGAAGGACGTGCTTTCGCTGTCCGAGGAGAGCATTGTCGTTCTCGACCGGCTGACCGATGAATTGCTTGATGTGCTCGTCAACGGAAAGCCCATCGCGCGCGGAGAGATCATCGCACAGGGCGAGCGCTTTGGCCTGCGAATTGTCGAACTGGCCGGAGAAGCACCGGTCGCTGAGGCTGACGCCTGATGCTCTGGTATGTCGTCAAACTGCTGGTCCTGCTGCCACTGATTGCCGGGTTGGCTTGGGGTTGCATGAAGCTGGCCCGCAGGATGCAGGAGAAGACAGGCGGCACCGGCCCGAAAAATGTGCGCGTCGTGGAAACACTTATGCTCTCGCCCACGTTGCGGCTGGCGGTGATCGAGTTTCACGGGCGGGAAATACTGGTTTCCAGCTCGCGTCAGGGGCTAACCCGGCTTGCCGAAGCACCCGCGCGGGAGGCTGTGTGATGAGGGCGTGGCGCGGAGCAGTCGCGGTTTTCCTCATGCTCCTGCCCTCTATAGCTCGCGCCCAGACCGCGATTCCTGGCGCGCTGGATCGGGCCCTTGGCGCCACCGGTGGTACTGCTGGCCCAGGCATGAGTCTGTCCTTGCAACTCCTCGTTATCATGGGGCTGCTGACGATCCTGCCCAGTCTGGTGCTGATGATGACCAGCTTCACCCGTATCCTCGTCGTATTGGCGATCCTGCGGCAGGCAATCGGCCTGCAACAATCCCCGCCCAATCAGGTGCTCGTCGGGCTGGCACTGTTCCTGTCGCTGTTCATCATGGCCCCGACGCTGGAACGCGTGAACGATACCGCGATCGCCCCCTATTCTGCGGGCACACTCAATGCCGATCAAGCAATTGCCGCAGGGGGCGGAGCGTTCCACGCCTTCATGATCCGTCAGACGCGCGAACATGACCTCGCCATGTTTGCCGAAATGGCCAAGGCGCCGAAATTCGTGCGCAGCGAAGATGTGCCCTTCTCGATCCTGCTGCCCGCCTTCGTTACCAGCGAGCTGAAGACCGCCTTCCAGATCGGCTTCATGCTGTTCCTGCCTTTTCTGGTAGTCGACCTTGTCGTGGCATCGGTCCTCATGTCGCTGGGCATGATGATGATGAGCCCGACAATCATCTCGCTTCCCTTCAAGCTGTTGTTGTTCGTACTGGTGGACGGCTGGGCCCTGCTGATGGGTTCGATGGCCGCAAGTTTCGGATAGCGCGCCGTGGACGATACTCTCTCCCTCCTGGCCCTTGCCGATCGGATGCTATGGGTGACGGCGCTTGCCGCGGCGCCCGTCCTGCTGGCGGCGCTGGCGGTCGGCCTTGTCATTGGCCTGATCCAGGCGGCTACATCCGTGAACGAACAAACGCTGACCTTCGTGCCCAAGCTAGCCGTGACGGCACTTGTTCTGGTGATCTTCGGATCGTCCATCATGGCGCTGGTCGGTGATTTCACGCAGGAAATCTTCGCACAGATCGCGCAGGTTTCACGGTGAACACGCTAAGTTTCGGCTTCGGCGCAATCGAGGCGGAATTCTGGCGGATGCTGTTCGCCATGACCCGCATCGGTGCCGCCATGCTGGCTGCACCCTTCTTTGGGGCAGGGAGCGTGCCGCCGCAGGTCCGCGTAATCGCGACGGGAGCAATCGCCGTACTGGTTTGCGGTTGGGCGCCTTTCGCGGCTCCGCCCGCGCTGTTTTCGTTGGAAGGCATCGTGTCTGTGGCGGGCGAGGCGCTGGTCGGGCTGTCGCTGGGTTTCGTCCTGCAAATCTGCTTCGCCGCGCCAACCATCGCGGCTGAGATCATCGGCGGTTCCATGGGCATGAGCCTTGCCAGCACCGTCGATCCGCACAGCGGCAGCCACTCGCCCGCGCTGGGCCAGTATTTCGCCGTGGTGTTGACGCTGGCCTTCTTTGGCGTTGGCGGACATCTGCACTGGATCGCGCTATTGGTAGAAAGCTACAGCGCGTTCCCACCCGGTCAGACATGGCTGGGGCAAGAGCGCATGGCCGCCATCGCCGGCTTTGGAGCGATGATGTTCGCGACCGCCGTCATCATCGCCTTGCCGGTAACGCTGATCCTGCTGCTAGTGCAAATCCTCACCGGTGTGTTGAGCCGCTCTGCCCCCGCGCTCAATCTCTTCGCGCTAGGGCTGCCTGCCGGGGTTATGGCGGGGCTGGTCGCGCTGATTGTCTCCGCCCCGCTGGTCACGGACCAGATGCTCGACGTGTCCGCCGACGCCATCGCTGCCACGCGAAGTCTGCTGCAATGAGCGAGAGCGGCGAAAAAACTTTCGCCCCCAGTGAGAAACGCAGGCGCGACGCCGCGCGCAAGGGCGATGTGCTTCGCTCCCGCGAATTGGGAACCGCCGTGGCGATTTTGGCGGGCGCAGCATGGTTTAAACTTGCCGGGCCGTGGCTTCTGGATGGGCTGACCGATGCTCTGCGCGCCGGATTCGTCTGGGACCGCGCCGCGATGGACGACTTTGCCCCGCGCCGGATCATGCTGCTCTTGCTGACCCTGATCTTGCCCCCCGTTCTTGTGCTGGGCTGCGTCGCGGCGGTAGCCGGCCTGATCTCGCAGCTCACCTTCGGGGAAGGCCGCTGGAATGGCGGCAACATGCAGCCCAAGCCTTCGCGCCTGAACCCGCTGTCCGGGCTGAAGCGTATGTTCGGGCCAAACGGCTGGATCGAGATGGCCAAGGGTATCGCCAAGGTGACGCTGCTCGGCGCCATTGCCTGGGTTTGGGTAAATGGGCGGCTCACCACCCTGATGGGGCTGGGGCACAGTAATTTGCAGGCGCAGCTGGCGTTCGGCTGGGACGCTGTCATCACGCTGCTGTTCGCGCTGGCTGCGGGGCTTGTGGTGATCGCCTTCATCGACTTTCCGATCCAGTGGCTGCGCCGGACGATGCGCCTGCGCATGAGCCAGCAGGAGGTGCGCGACGAACACAAGGAGGCCGAAGGCTCGCCCGAGCGCAAGGCCGCTATCCGCCAAAGACAGCGGCAGGTCGCCATGGGCGGTGTCTCACACGCCATGCGCGAGGCGCAATTCGTCATCACCAACCCGGCGCATTTCGCCGTGGCCATGGCCTATGACCCGGGTAGAGCCTCTGCCCCCATCGTGCTGGCCAAGGGCCGCGGGGACAAGGCGCTAGCGATGCGGGAACTGGCGGCCGAACTTGCCGTGCCGGTGCTGGAATACCCGGCGCTTGCCCGCTCCGTTTTCTACACCACGCGCGAAAGGCAGGTGATCCGCGAGGAATTATACGCTGCCGTTGCAAGCGTTCTGGCCTTCGTCCTGTCGCTGAAACGGGGCGAGCAGGTAACGCCGCCACCCATCGAGGTGCCGGTAACGCTGCGGTTCGACGCAGACGGGCGGCTCGATCCGGCAAGGCGCGCTTAATCACGCGCATGGCCTGCCGTACTCCTGAACATGACAACACCCAGCATCACCACCTCACTCGTCACCGCGCTTGGCGGTGGCAGCGGCGTCGATATGACCGCACTGGCAAACAACCTCGCGCAGGCCCAATTCGCCGCACGGGCTGAGCGGCTGGCGGCGCGATCCGAAACGCTTGATCGCCAGATTTCCACGGCATCCAACCTCAAAAGCATGATGTTGAGCCTAGCCGCTTCGCTGGGCGAACGGGTTCGCGTGGGAGATCTTTCACCGCGGCCCGAAGTGGCGAATGGATCAATTGCGCGCGCCGCGCTTTCGGGTAGCGTCCCGGCACGCGGCAGCTACTCCCTGGAAGTCACCGCGCTGGCGACCGGGCAGGTCTTGGCCAGCCCCGCCTATGCAGCGGCAGCGGCGCCCGTGGGTTCCGGAACCTTGACCCTGCGCTTTGGTGCGGTGAACGGATCCGGATTTTCCGAGGATGCGGCGCGCGCGCCTGTTTCATTGACCATCGCCAGCGGTGCCACGCTCTCTGAGGTAGCGAACGCCATCAACGCTGCTGGAACCGGCGTAACCGCCTATGTCGCCAACTCCGCCGAAGGTGCACGGCTGGTGCTGAAAGGCCAAGAGGGCGCGGCGGGTGGCTTTATCCTTGAAGGAAGCGAGACGCCCGGTGACCCCGGGTTGTCCAACCTCGCGTGGAACCCAGCCAGTGGCGCTGCAGATCGTCTGCTGGGCGGCGGCGCAGATGCCGCTTTCACGCTGGACGGCCTTGCCATGACCGCGCAGTCCAATAGCGTGACCAATGCAATTCCGGGCGTGACGCTGACGCTTACGGCCACCAACACGGGCGCGCCGACGCGTGTGACATTTGCGGACCCCACCACCGCAATTACGTCCACCATGCAGGACCTTACCGCCGCGCTCAACGAGATCGCCGCAGAGATTCGCGGCGCTACTGATCCGCTAACTGGCGACCTTTCGCGCGACAGCGGGGCGCGGCAATTAAAGCAGGCCTTTGCGATGCTGGCCGGAACCGTAGTTATGCCTGCCGCCGCCAACGGCGCCCCGCGCACCCTTGCTGACCTGGGCCTTTCGACCCAGCGTGACGGCAGCTTTGCTCTCGACACCCGGCGGCTAACGGCAACGTTGCAAACCGATGCACAGGGCGCTGCAGCAATGTTTACCAATGGCCTGTTCGGTGTCTTCGCAACTGTCGATGGCATTGCGCGAAAGGTTGGCAGGGCATCGGATCCGGGCACGCTGGCTGGGTCGGTCGGGCGCTATAGCGCGCTCAAGGCGAAACTTGCGGACGACCAGACGAAGATCGCTGACAGGCAGGATGCATTGCGCACGCAGTTGGTAAAGCGTTTCGCCGCGACCGACGCCCGCGTCGGCGCGTCGCAATCCACCCTTACCTTCCTGCAGAATCAGATCGACGCCTGGAACGCGCGGCGCGACTAGGATGCTGGCGCACTCCACCCCGGCAGAGGCCTATCGACGCGTGGACTTCGATGCCCGCGTCGCAGGCGCCGATCCTCAAGGCTTGGTCACGCTGTGTTATGAGCAGGTCGTGTCGGCACTGGGCAGCGCCGACTTCGCGCATCGGAATGGCGACAATCGAGCGAAGAGCAAGGCAATCACCCGCGCGCTGGCGGCTGTCACCGCGCTTCAACTGGGCATTAGTGGTAGCGACGGTGTAGCCGGGGCGCTTCGCCAGTTCTACGAATCAGCGCGCCGGGCACTGATCGACAACGCTTTGCATTTCGATGCAGAGCACGTTGCGGTAATCCGTCAGGACTTCAGTGAAATTGCCTCTGCCTTGAACCAAAACGGATGAAATCGGTTCTAACTTTTCGCTGCTCATCGACGGAACCGTGTGGCCTAGCGCCTTTGAAATGGATGCAACCCGGCACGCTGCGCGCAGCAAACTACCGCATTATCCCCTAGGTTTAATTGGTTAGGGGTTCACCGATGACGTCGAGCTGGAAACTCAGGCTTGTAGACACCGATATCAGCCGCCGTGCGGCAATCAGCCATACGCTTTCGGCCAGCGGCGTTCATGTCGAGCCATTTGAAGACGTCGAGGAGATGGCTGCCCACTGGCCGCAGTCTGGTGTGATCTTGATCGAAGACCGGCGCAACACCATCGAACACTTACTGGAACGCATGGCCGGATCAGGTAACTGGCTGCCGGTCGTCGGTTTCTCGGCAGCGCCGACCACACACGCCGTTGTTAAGGCGATCCTCTGCGGCGCCGTCGACTATCTCGGCTGGCCGTTCAATGCGACCGATGTGAAAGGTGCCTATCGCGCGGCCGAAGCCAGCATGGCAACAATCGGCAATATTAAGCTCCGGGAAGCGCGGGCGCGCAATCACGTACAAAAGCTAAGCCGCCGGGAACGTGAAGTGCTGACCGGGATCGCGGAGGGGCTGTCCAATCGGCTGATCGGCCAGCAACTGGCAATCAGCCCGCGCACCGTAGAAATTCACCGAGCCAACATGCTGACAAAAATGGGGGCAAGCCACACATCCGACGCGATCCGGATCGCAGTCGAGGCAGCGCTGGTGGCGTAATCCGCGCCGGCGGCGATGCGGGGGGAGCGTCGCCGCCGGTGCGTGGCGGAGGGGCGGCCTCAACACCGCCCCTCCGTCATTCCTCAGGGTTCAGGCGACGACCTTGATGTCCTCGGCGGTAGCCTCCCAGAACGGTACGCGGCCGGGAAGAGGCTCTTCAGAGATGATCCACTTCACGATACGCCGCATTGGCTCGATGCCATCCTGCGGACCGACAAGGCCCGGTCCATTGAAGGCATAGCCAAGCGCAACAAATCGCTGCCCCCCGTGCAGCGCGCCCTTGTGGCGAACCACTTCGCGCAAACTCTCCGGGAAGATGCCAACTGTCTGCGTATAGGCATCGACTACATCCAGCACTTCATCCAGCGTATCGACGGGGACAAGGTTCACCGTGCGATCGGCCAGATACTCCCAGAAATCGACGCGATCGGATGTGTGCGAAACGATTACCGCGCCCTCATCATCCTGACCGCCGAACACCGTGTAAAAGTCGTCAGACAGGCGCACCATATCGACCTGTTTCTTAAGGTCGGGATCGTACCGTTTGGGCTTGGTGGTCAGCACCTCAGGCAAGCGCAGCATGGCGTCATAGGTACGGCGGCCCAACTCCTTCAGCTTTTCGATGCCGTCGTCGTCCGAACCGCACATGACATAGATCATGCGCGCGGCGGCGCAGGCGACCTGGTTGCCGACGGCAAAGTCGCAGGCAATGCGGTTCGCCGCTTCCTCGATCAGTTCGGGGGTTTCCAGCGCCTCGGCACCCACGATCCCGGCCGAACGCTTGGGATCAAGGCTAATCAGCTCGATCCCGGGCTGAATGTATTTGGTGACGTGCTTGACCGAGGCGAATCCACCCCAGGCGCAAATCTTCTCGATATTGTGGGGCTGGTAAATCTGCGATTCCAACACCTCGTCGCCGCCGCGCCAATAGGCAACGGCAAGGTGCTTTGTCAGCGGGTGATCCGGCGCCATATCCACCATGGTGCGGGCAATCGCGCCGGTGGTGAAGGGATCATTCGATGGCACCTTGATAATCGTATCGCCGCGCGTCACCGCCCCGCGCAGCACGGTTAGCGCGCCCAGCACCGGACCGTTACCGGCAACGATGTGAAGGGTGCGCGCGCCGTAGGCACGAATGCCGACTGTCGATCCGTTGATCGCCTTTTCAACCCAGCTTTCAAGGTAATCGATGCCGATGTTGAAATCGACCATGCGGCGAATTCGCTCTTTGTCGAACATGAACGGCATGTCGTGAAAGAAGCTGTCCATGATCGGCTTGGTAGTGGGCGCAGTGGCATAGGAATATTCCAAGGCCTCTTGCAGATAGGGGTTGTCCTTAAGCTGTAGCCGCTCTCCCAGCTCAGCCAGATAATCCAGGATCTGCTCAAAGCTAAGAGTATACAGATCCTCCATCAGCCGCGGGCTGGCGAGCGGTATCTGGCTGGCGATCGCGTGCGGATCGGGTGCAAGGAAAGTTATGTCACCGCCCCGGCCGCCGAATTCGATCAGGTCACTCTCGATAACTTTGCCGCGCAGTACGGCATAGGAAATAGGTCGCTTGCCCATCATCATCCTCCAAATCCGGTCAGGAATTCCATGGCCTCGGCCTGGGCTCCCGGTGTGGCGGCACAGGTGATCTTGTCGTCACCGCCCTGCATTTCGCTGACGCGGTTGATCTTCTTTTCCATGGCGACCGAAGTTCGCCCGCATTCACACGAATGATCCCAGTCGACAGTCACGAGATCGCCCGTAACGATGCCGCCCCAGCAAGAATCGGCCGTCATATCGAAGAACGAAGCCCGCCCTGTCTGTTCGCCCTGACGCGGCAGCGGCTGCCCTGTGTCGAGATCCAGTAGAAACACCGTCACCCATGGCGGCACGTGATAGCGGTCATGCTCGCACAAGACCGAGAAGCTGTTCATCTCGGTCATGCCATAGGCAGAGATCATGCGCTTCGTGTTGAAGAAAGTGCAGATCACCTCCTCAAGATCATCAGGAAGCGCCACGCCCTTGGCCCCGCCGCCGCCCATGAACACGGAATCCGGCGCGAACACGCCCGATAGCCCTTCTTCAAGGCCCCGCTTGGCAGCCGCATAGAGCAGGTTGGACGTGCTCATCACGAACACCCGCTGTCCCTGCAATTCGCGGATCATGCGGTTGACGAATTCCAACTGCTGGTTCGGCATATCGGCCTGCGACCGTTCCCATTCGCCCCGCCGGGCAAGCAGCGATGCAGGAACATCCACCTTGCTTGCATCGCCCTTTGCGGCGGCGGCGCGCAGGCGCGCAGCCAGCCACATGAGATCAGAGCTGAGTTTGAAATTGAAGCACGTGTGCCAGAAATCCGGATCACCCTTGGCAAAAACTTCACCCGAATATTTGGCGAAGGCGCCCATGGAAGCGTGACCATCGCGGTAGAGCGGGATGATGGCGTGGATCTTATCCTCTATGTCGCCGGGCATCGGGTCTTCCCCGAACTTCTGGGCAAGCTGGACACGCAGCCCCTCCATCGACAGGCGATAATCCCGCTTCGACTTGGGGAAAAACGAGCACGTGCCGCTGCTGCCCGATGAGGTGGCGACATCCAGCGGCGTTTCCTCGCGCAGCTTCGTCAACCAACTGTCGATGGAATCGCAGTCAGACACATCCACGCCGGAAAAGTCATAGCGCGTCAGTTTGGAAAGCCAGCCGTTCAGCTTTCCAAACTGCTGCTTGGCCAGCAACGACACCGGATAGGACTTGTAGACATCATGGGGCATCAGCAGCGGGGCAAGCTCGTCCAGCGTGTTTATCTGGGTGATGGCCTGCCCGTCGGCCAGCTTCTGCAGCATCTGAATTTGTCCGCGGCGTTCCTGCAAACGCAGGTTCATGGCGACGAGTTGCACCGCCTCGACCTCTTCGCGCGGCAACGAATGGATGCGCGTGTTGTGATGTTGGAAATGCCCGTATGGATCGTTCATCCATCCTTCGGCTTCACGCTCGATAGTAGCGTCCCTTGGCGGGGCGGTGGTGGCCATCCTCAATCTCTCCAATGCTGCCCGCTTTTCTGCCGGGTCGACGAATCGCATCATGACACCCTTCAAAACAAAATCAACCAAACGGTTAGTTGTATTGTTCCAGCGCCGTTGCTACGTCCTGGCCAGACATGGCTAGAAATCCGAAAAACCTGCCTGAAAAACCCGCAACACGCCCGCGCCGCGCCTATCTTCCGGCGGCTGAACGGCGCAAATCGATCATCGCCGCAGCCCAGCAGGTGTTTGCCGACGCGAACCTGAAAGGTGCACGCACCCGCGACATCGCCCGGGCCGCCGAAGTCAATCAGGCGACCATTTTTGAACATTTTGCATCCAAGGAAGCGCTTTTCCAGGAAGCAGTCGTCCAACCCCTGATCGACGCCATGCGCGGTATGCATGCCCGCAAGGAAATCTACGAAACTGCCCAGTCGCCTGATGAGATGGCCCGGCTGGCGCTGGACTCGGCCACCCGCCACGTCGCGGACATGAACGCGCTCTTCCCGCTTTTCACCGCCGCCCTGTTCAGCGAGCCGGACATGGGCCGGAAACTTTACCAGGAACACATCGCGCCCGTAATCCGACAGCGCGGCCAGATCCTGGACGGGCTGACGCGGGATGGGCTGGATCTCGATTTCGTCGGCCTGGCCATTTTCGGCATGTTGTTCGGCATTGCGCTCGACCGCCATTTCGGCGGTGATGACGCCGTGTTCGGGCAGGCCGATTTGCCTGAGCTGGCAAAGCAATTCACCCGCATGTCGACAGGCGGCTTTGCCCGCGACAGAACGGCAGCGGACCAACCGGAGAAACAGGATGCCCCGCCAACTTGATGACTATCGCCTGCTCGGCCGTTCCGGGCTGCGCGTATCCCCGCTGTGCCTTGGCACCATGACCTTTGGTGTCGGGGCGGGTGCCTGGGGCAGTTCGGACGAAGAAGCCGCGCAGATGGTCGACAGCTACATCGACAGGGGCGGCAACTTCATCGACACGGCCAACTTCTATGGCCAGATGGGGCAGTCCGAGGTCGTGCTGGGCAAACTGCTGAAAGGCCGCCGAGACCCCATCGTGATCTCGACCAAATATTCGCTCAGCACCCGACCCGGCGATCCCAATGCTGCGGGCAACCACCGCAAGACCATGGTGCGTTCAGTCGAGGACAGCCTGCGCCGCATGGGCACCGACTATATCGATCTGCTCTATCTCCACATGTGGGACTACCGCACCCCGGTGGATGAGATCCTGCGCGCGTTCGATGACCTCGTGCGCAGCGGCAAGGTGCTCTATACCGCCCTGTCGGATACGCCCGCATGGCAGGCTGCGCGGATGCAAGCGATTGCCGACTTGCGCGGCTGGACCCAGTTCTGCGCGCTGCAAATCTCTTACAGCCTGACCGAGCGCACGGTTGAGCATGAACTGATCCCGATGGCGCAGGAAATGGGGATGGGTGTATGCCCATGGTCACCGCTGGGCGGCGGCGTGTTGTCGGGCAAATATTCGAAGGCAGACCTCAGCGCAGAGATCGATACATCATCGCGCAAGGGCCAGAACGTGATGACCGGCCGGCTGAGCGAAAAGAACCTCAACATTGCCGAAGTGGTCGGACAGGTGGCTCAGGAGATCGGCAGGTCTTCGGCGCAGGTGGCGATTGCATGGCTGCTGTCAAAGCCTTCGGTCTGCTCACCGGTGCTGGGCGTACGCACCATGGCGCAGCTTGAGGACAACCTTGGCGCGCTGGATGTTGAACTATCCGCCGAACACATCGTCCGTCTGGACGAAGCAAGCCATATCGCGCCGATCTTTCCCGACTATGTGCTGAAAGGTCCGGCTGTAGGAATGATGTCCGGAGGCGTAAAAGTGGAACAACGCCTGTAAGGCAAACACCTCCCCCGCGTTCAGCGCGTGGGAGGTGGGTATCGCAGTTTAGCTTTGCCGGTCGGCCGGAGAGCGCGTGATCCGCATATGCTGGCGCAGTTCCGCGTGGCGGGCTTCGTCAGCACCCTGCACATCCACCGCCAACGAGATATGAGCGAATGTCAGCGCCATGTTCATCAGCCGCTGCTCATGCTCATCAAGCTGATCGACCGGCTTCTTGTCCAGAAAGTCCAGCGCAGGAGCGATGAGGTCCTTCGCGGCTTCGAAGAACGCCTTCCGCTCATCTTCGCTCGCTTCAGAACGGCGAGCCGCCCGGTTCGCTGTGCCCGAAACGGAAAAACGTTCGACAAAAGGTTCGAGCGTTTCGAAACCTGCTGGGAGAGTATTAGGCATGGTATCCTTCCCGTGAATTTGCGCCAACCGTAATGCCGCAGCAATACTATTTCAACACATGTGTCGAATTATTCGTCGAGCGGGATAAGCCTGTCTCGCTTCAGCACCCGCTGGTGCTCTTTGACGAACCGGGCGACGATACTGTCATTGTTTTCGCCCTGCCGTATCCCCGCCTTATAGACCCGCGGCCCCACGATGGCCGAACTAAGAAGCATCACGCAGTAGATTTCTGCATCGATGTCCTGCCCCGTTTCCTTGAAGCTTCGCGCCATCCCCGCGACAAGTTCGTCCCAGGGCGAATAGCTGTCCCGAATGTCGCCGCCATCAACAAACCCATCGATCCACAGCCTGATGAGTTCCGGGTTTTCCAGCACGAAGCGGCTGATATGCCCGGCGCGCTCGGGCCGCGAAATGCTGACATCCATGCCCTTCGACAGTTCTTCGGTCGCCCAACTGGCAACCGCCTGAAGCAACGCTTCCCGGCTGTCGAAATGGTAATAGATCGTTGTGCGATTTATCCCCATCGCCCGTGCGAGCGCGGCAATCGACAGCGCGTCCGCCCCCTTTTCTGAAATCAGCCGTACGGCGGTTTCGATCAATTCGCGGTGGGTTTCTTCAAAACCCTTGTTGCGGCGAGGTTCAGAGCGGGGCAGCGGTGCATCCATTACAAAGACCTATCTCTCTACCCGTCCAAGGTCCATGCCTCAGGCCCGTTCCGCGACTGCACATGCGGACTGGAGCGCAAACATCCGCAGTTGGAGCCCTCCCAGACATTGCCGCGGGCACGGATATTGTCCGCAACGCCTTCGATTCCCCGCAACACCCGCATCCCACGAGGCCAAGACCAATGCTGGCGCCGCCGCACTGCGGGCCCCTTCAGCCAAGCGCCGCTACGCCGCCATTGCCCTTGATCGTTTCGGCTGCCCGCACGCCGGACCATACACAATCCCCCAGCGACAGACCGCTGACGTAGTAATGCGAGCAAATGCCCACTGCAGTCCGTCCGGCTGCGTAAAGTCCCGGAACCACGCCGCCATCGTTCGACAGCACTTCGCCCGTATCCTCATCCACGGCCAGCCCACCCATGGTGAGCGCCGGAATAGGCGAAAGTTTCAGTCCGCCGCCGATATCCATCGCATAGAACGGCCCGGTTTCAATCTTGCGGCGGTACTTCTCCGACTTGCCCAGCGGATCGGGTTCCCCCTTGGCGATGTGCGAATTATAGGTATTCAGGGTCGCAACCAGCCGGTCAACCGGCACACCGATCTTGACCGCAAGTTCCTCCAGCGTCGGCGCGCTGACGGTGTAATCTTTGCGGATCGCCTTGAATTGCACCTTCTGAAAGAACAGCTTTTTCATGCCGTCGATCTCGGCATTGACGATGTCCTGCAGCGGCTGATCCATGATTAGCCAGCCCTTGCCGCCCCCACGACTGAAAACCGCCTCGCCGGTCCGGGCGCCGTAATACTCCTCGCCCACCAGCCGTTCTCCATCCGGGCCGATAGAGCAGCTCTTGACCCAGTTTTCCGGGCCATAGAGGAACTTCCAGGCCGATATCCGATCCAGCAGGTCGGTCTTCGCACCCACTGTCATCCCCAGTTTGATGCCCGAACCGTCGTCAGCGATCGTGCCCAGCGGATAGGAGCCCAGGTAATCCGGCGCGGTTTTTGCCATCATCTCGCGGTTATAGGTAAAGCCACCCGCCGCCAGCACCACACCCTTGCGCACACGAATGCGCATGGGCTTCGCGTGCATCTCCAGCCCGGTGATCGCCGACATGAGCTTGCCGCCAAGGCCAAGAGCGGAAACAATCATATTGTTCGCCAACGACATGAACTTGGCATGCCGCCACGTTTTGAAGCCCTGCGGGATGCGCTGCACCTCAAGCCCCACTACAGCGCCTTCGCCATCGACGATCATCCGCGTCGCGCGCGTCTGGCGAAAGAAACGGACGTTGGGCTGCTTTTCCATGGATTCGATCAACGGTGGAAGAAGGTACTGCCCGGAAAGTTCGGTCGGTTCCCCACCCTTTGACGGCTTGGCCCGGTGCCCACGCTGCGCGGGGGTTGCCCTTTCGCGGCCGGGCACGGTCATTTCATTGCCCGAAAAGTAAAGCGAAGCATCGTTGGGGTAGGACGTCTTGTCGTTGGTCGCTGGTCCGCCAAAGCGGGCGCCATATCTCTCCAGCCAATCCTGAAATTGCGTGCTGGCCCGTGCGAACCGCTGCACCGTGTCGAAACGGACAATATTGCCCGTTTCGAACGCCAGATAATCCGCCATGTTCTCTGGCGTATCCTCGATCCCCGCTTCCTTCTGCGCCCGCGTGCCACCGCCCATATAGACGACGCCGCCAGACAGTTTGCTGGCGCCGCCGCCCTCGCCGCGATCAATGGCGATCACGGAAAGGCTGCTGTCTTCAGACGTGCGCAGCGCCGCGCAAACGCCGGCCATGCCCACGCCCACGACCAGCACATCGCAATCCGCATCCCAACTTGCACCATCGGGATCCTCCACCACGATGGCCGCATCGACACGGGTAGAGGTCGGCGTCAGGTCTTCAAGGAAACGATGGTCGGGATTCACTGCAGCACCTCACCCACTATTATTATCAAGTCATCATGACGAGTTACGCCCAACGGGGCAATATTCCCGTGCGGACGCAGCCCCCTCACTCGCCAGGTTTCAGGCCCAGCCGCTGTTCATAGGTGCGATGCCAGTTGCGGATGATAGATTCCTGATAGCCCGACACCCAGACATACGGGGGCTGCTTCGTCTTCAGCCCCTTGTGAACCTGCGGAATATTGCCGCAATCTTGCTCGAATATCTTGGCAAGGACGCCCAATTCCGGGGCTTCGGTCCAATGATCGTCCGCGCCGAGGAAGCGTTGCGCCTTAGGCGGCGGCTTGGGTTTACCTTCCGGCCACGGCGCCAGCAGCATAGCCTGCATCAGACACTCGTCCGGGTTGTCGCCATAGGGGCGGAACCGATAGACAATCCGGCCCCATCCACCCCACGGGCTGAAATTGGGAAACAGGTTGTTGAAGGTCTGCTCGTTCAGCTCTGCGTCCGAGTATTCCTCCACCTCGTCACCAATCAGCCCGCGCAGGTATTCACGATTGAAATCCGCCATCATGCGCCAGTTTTCCAACGCCTTCTCACGCGCAATGATGATGCCGCGATGCGGGCTTGATCCGCTGACACCAGCATGGCCGAGCCGTGCGAAATTGCCGAAAACGTCAAAGCGCAGATCGGCAAGATCGCCGCCCTGCAACAGCAGTTGCGGGTGCGTCGCCATGCTGTGCCAGCCTTCCTGGAACGCCTCTTGCGCGACTTTCCAGTTGGCGCGGATCACCTTGACGACATCGGCCTGCTTGTAGCGGTTCTGAAGCTTGATCTTGGCATAATGCTCGATCATCTCCGGGCCCATATACTCTTCCAGACTGATGGCGTCGGGATCGGGGTTGATGAAGACAAAACCGGCCCACGTCGCCACCTTGGCCTGCGGCAGATGCGACACGTCTTCGCGCACGCCGGGGAAATCCCATTCGCCGGTCATCAGCTTCAGCGAACCGTCGATGTTCCACGTCCAGCCATGATAGGGGCAGCGAAATTCGGTGGCTTTCTTGCCATGGCATTCACGCAGTTGCCGTCCGCGATGCAGGCAGGCGTTCGGGAAGGCGCGGATCTCGTCCGGCGCGTTGCGCACGACCAGAAACTGGAGATGGGCGATCTCGTACAGGTGATAGTCGCCCACTTCGGGAATGTCGTCTTCGCGGCAGACAAGCTGCCAATCCTTTTTCCAGATGTGCTCAACCTCAAGGTCATGAAACCGCTTGTCGTGGTAGCGGGCCACCGGCACTTTTTCCGGTCCACCGGGAAAGGGTGAGCTTTTCTTGAAGACCGGCGGCACATTCCCCGGCTTGCGGTCATTTTCCATGAAGTATTCAAGTGGGATATGCGATGCGGAACGCATGCCCTCCGGCGTTTCCACGCCCGCATCGCCCACATAAGGGGCAATGATCTTTGGCCGCTGCTGCGCATTCTCGCCAAGCTGCCGCGCCGATGTGGCTGTGACTTTGGGAATGTCGTCCTCAAGCGGCGGCAGGAATGCCCAGAAGATGTCGCGGCCCGGCGGCAGATCCGGGCCACCGATATACATCAGCATATGCGGATCAGCGTAAGTCATACTCCCTTCAATCCAGGTTCCGTCATAGCGGAAGACGCCAGACTTACCCTTGGCCTTGTCTTCAACGCGGACGAGACCATCGCCTATAGCCTCATAGACGGCACCGCTGATCGGGTGAGGTTCGATGCGCATGATATCCTCTCGGTCGTTATGTCGAATCCGGGCCATGAAGCGATCACTCTGCGATGAGCATGTGCCGGTGGCCTTGCATTCGTTCCAACATTGATAGCATCACAGCGCGGCTTGCAACGGGAAAATGCAACATGACTGTCGAAGAAGTTATCTCTGCCGCATCCGCTCAAACAGGCCTGACCGACATCGGCGACCGCTCTGTGCTAGAGGGGCTTGAGCGCCTCCTCGCGTCCTACGCTACCGAAGCACGTTTTACAGAACGCGGCGCCCAGATGGCTCATGCCGATCTTGCCACTTACATGGGTGTGCGCATGAAGATCGAAGGATGGTTGAGCGATCACCCCGAACTTCTCGACCGCCCGATTGAAAAGCCGATGTTCGTCTTCGGCCTGCCGCGCACCGGCACGACACTGATGATCAACCTGCTGGATGCTGACCCGGCGCGCCGCAGTTTCCTGCGTTGGGAAGCTTATGACCCGATCCCGCCCGCCCGCCCGGAAGAGCTGAGCGCTGGCCCGCGCTATGATGCGATGCAGGCCAAGACCACGATGGCGCTGCAGTACATGCCGCACATTGCCGCCATCCACTTCGAAAACGCCGACAGCCCGACCGAATGCCAGTTCCTGATGACGCCCTCGTTCACAGCCCAGGTGTATGAGGCGCAGGCCGACATCCCAAGCTACCGAAACTGGTTTCTGCATGAGGCAGACTATCTGCCTGCCTTCCGCTTTCATAAGCGCACCCTGCAGGCGTTGCAGACCTATGCTGGCGGCCGCTGGACTCTGAAGAACCCCTGGCACCCGCTGTTTCTGGAACCGCTGACCGAAGTTTATCCCGACGCACAGTTGGTAATGACGCATCGGGATCCGGCAGAGGTCGTCGGTTCGGCCTGCAGCCTGATCAAATATGTCCGCCAGATCTACAGCAATGACGTGGACCTGAAGGGCATTGGTGAAAGCTTCATCGACACCTTCCAGATCATGATCGACCGGGCCATCGCCTTCAAGGCGAAGCATGGCGAGAAATCGATCCATGATGTCCAATACGCCGATACCGTTCGTGACCCGATTGGCACGGTGCGGGGCATTTATGATGCCTTTAACGAACCGCTTACCGACGCTGCCGAACAGGCAATGCACGCCTATCTGGACAACAATCCCAAGGGTAAGCACGGCAAGCACGAATATGATCTTGCCGAATATGGCCTGACTGCCGAAGCCGTGCGCGAACGTTTCAAGAATTACATCGAAACATACGACATTCCGGTGAAAAGCTTGACCTGACCGGATGCGCAATCAACCCTGCGGCACAAGCAGGGAGACGGAGAGAACAATGACGATTGGCGCGCGCTATGCCCAGCTTTGCCAGCTAAGCTACGTCACCCGCGACCTTGAGGCTGCGGTAGAACACGCGCGCGACAAACTGGGGATCGATCAATTCCACATCTCGGAATCGACGATCCCCGTGCTATCTTATGGCACAGTGCAAAACCTTACCGTCCGCGCCGCCATCGCCAACATCGGCCGGCACCAATTCGAATATATCCAGCCAGTTTCAGGCCCAATCCATGTCTATACCGATGCGGTCGATCTGGATTCCGAACTGATCAACTTCCACCACATTGCCATTGCCGTCCCGGGTGACCATCCGGAATGGCTGAAGCTGCTGGACGAGGTAAAGGACAGCGGCGACGAATTCGCTTTCCTGTTCCCACCGGAACCCGATGCCGATGTGAAGGTCGCCTTTTGCTATGTCGATACGCGGCACCGGCTGGGGCATTACACCGAATATCTGTGGTGGGACCCATCGCTGGACGGGCAACCCTCGTTCCCTAATCTGACTGCGTGAGCGATGGAGCGGCTCGGCCTTGAATGCCTGAGCGCATTCGGTCAGCCGCCGGCCGAATTCATCCACGCTGCCAGTGAACTGGGTTGCGGCCATGTCTCGCTGAACCTCTCACGGTCGGCGAACCGGCTGCCCCCTCATCCGGAATTCGCGCTTCGGGACGATCCGGCGCTGCGACGGGAAATCAGCGCGACGCTGATCGCCAGCGGCGTGCGTCTGTCGCTGCTGGAAGGATTTGCCCTGATGCCGGATACCAATCCGGGCGACATGGCACCGCTGCTCGATATCGCGACCGAATTGGGGGCCCAGGCCATCTGTGCTGTCAGCCTTGACAAGGACATGGCCCGCACCCGTGACCGTTTTGCCGAACTCACCGAACTGGCCAAAGAACGGGGGCTTCTTGCCACAACAGAAGTCGGTGCCGGCGTTTTGCGCAATCTTGGCGCAGCCGTGGACACCCTCCGCCATATCGCATCGCCGCACTTTGCGCTGTTGATTGATACCATGCATTTCTTCCGGTCCGGCTCGACCGTGGATGATCTGCGCGCGCTCGATCCGGCATGGATTGGCCACGTCCAACTGTGCGACGTTCCCATGCCGGCCACAATCGCACGCTATATGGACGAAGCCCTTTACGAATGCCGATGCCCCGGCGACGGCGACCTGCCGCTGGCACAGTTCCTTGCCCAGCTTCCCGAAGGTGTGCCCCCTGGGCTGGAAGTGCCGATCCGGTCGGAAGCCGAAGCCGGAATTGGAACAAAGGAAAGGCTCGCCCGCTGCGTAAATGCGGCGCGGAACCTGCTCAAAAACAGCGCGAGAGAACACGCACTGACAGCAACCTGAAAGGACCCATGGCGGTGATTGCCCGCTACCCCAACCGCCGCGATGCGGGCCGGCTTCTCGCCGAAGCCATCAAGGCGCGAGCACCAGAAGACCCGGTCGTGCTGGCTCTTCCCAGAGGCGGCGTGCCGGTGGCATTCGAAGTGGCAAAGGCTCTGGCAGCGCCCCTTGATGTGCTGATCGTCCGCAAGATCGGCGCGCCGGGGCACGAAGAATATGGCATCGGCGCGGTAATCGATGGGGCCCCGCCGCATGTGGTAATTGACGAATTCGCAGCCCGGATGGCCAGCGCGGACAAAGCCTATATCGGTCGCACCGTCACACGGGAACTTGCGGAAATCGAGCGCCGACGCGCAGCCTATTGCACCGACCAACCTGTCGAATTGATGGGCCGCACGCTGATCGTCGTCGATGATGGCATTGCTACCGGCGGGACAGCCAAGGCAGCGTTGCAGGCGCTGGCAAAATCAGGGGCAGCGCGCGTGGTTCTGGCGGTGCCGGTCGCGCCCGCCGAATGCGTCGCCTCACTTCGCGCATTGTGCGACGAGGTAATCGTCCTCTCCACACCCGCCCCCTTCTACGCCGTTGGCGCACATTACCGGGACTTTACGCAGACCGAAGACGCGGAAGTGATCCGGCTGCTGGAACAGGCAAAGCGCTGGTCAGCCGATCCGCACTGATTCCACCCGCAGGCGCGTCAGCCGGGTCGATTCGATCCGCCAGCCGCACTCCAGCTTCACATAGGTTTCATGATAATGGCCAAAACCGTGGAGGAAGGCGATGCCATCCCCCAGCGGATGCTCCTTCGATCGCCAGATCCGATCCTCCATCGCCCAAAGCCCCTTGGCCGTGGTTACCGACAGGATTTCGATGTCGGGTGTGTGGCCATGATGGATCGACACCTGATCGGCCGCCTGTTCGATCAGCCAGGGGATCATCGCGTCCAGCCCTTCGATCGCGAAGCCGCGTTCGGGCACTTCAAGGCGGCCATGTGGCGCGAACACCTGTTCGCGCCACATGGCCCAGTCCTTGTTATCGAAGGCATAGAAATAGCGGGCCTTGAGCCGCTTGATTTCTTCGATCGCAATCAGCCGTTCGATATCGTTCATTAACCCGCCTCTGCGGAAGGCTTTACTTGTCGTCGGCGTTGACGCTCACGATGCCCGGGCGTTCGGCGCCCATGCCCGAAAAGCCGATGCTGTAACCGCCATCGACCGGCAGGATTACGCCCGTAACGTAGGCTGCCTCATCGCTGGCGAGGTAGAGTGCGGCATTGGCAATATCCTTCGCCAGGCCCCAGCGACCCATCGGAATACCGGCAAGAACGGGGAATTCCTCTGGCGGGGCGTCAAACTTCTTCGAAGCTTCGACAAGGCCGGTCCACATCGTCCCCGGAGCAACCGCGTTGACGCGGATGTTCTTGTCCGAGTAATCAAGCGCGGCGGCCTTCGTCAGCTGGTTAACGCCCGCCTTTGCCGCGCCATAGACGCTGTGATGCTTCCAGCCGATCACGGCGGAAGCTGACGTTGTGTTCACGATGGAACCGCCGCCAGTTTTCAGCATCGAGATGATGCCATACTTCATGCCCAGGAAAGCGCCCCGGATATTGGTGGCGTGCACCTTATCCCAGGTTTCCAGCGTCTGTTCGTGCAGCGGCGCCATTCCGCCGCCAAAGCCGGCGTTGTTGCACAGGATGTCGAGGCGGCCGAAGGTTTCCTCGGCCGTGCGAATCATCTTCTGCACGTCTTCTTCGTTCGACACATCGACATGCACACCAACCGCGCCGTTGCCGACAGCAGCAGCGACTTCATCCTGTTGCCCGCTGATATCGGCCAACACCAGCCTGGCGCCTTCGCGTGCGAAAATTTCGGCCATGGCCCTGCCCATTCCCGATCCGGCACCGGTGATAATCGTAACCTTGTCCTGAAGCCTTCCAGCCATTTTCCTGTCCCTTTTTCTATGTTCAATCCGGCCTGTTCAGGCGCTTGTGTCAATCGTCGGACGAACCGCGATTTCCGAAATATTCACATTCCGCGGCAGCGAAAGCATGAAGACAATGGTGGCGCCGATATCGGCAGGCTGGACAGCCCCATCCTTGCTGACATGCGCCTGGATGGCCTTGCGCCAGTTCGGATCTGAGATGCTGTCACCCACCTCTGACGTCGTCGCGCCGGGCATCAATATGCTGACGCGGATGTTACGATCACCCAGTTCCTGCCGCATCGCATCCGTCATCGCGTTCACGGCGTGTTTGCTGGCCGAATAGGAATTGGTCATCGCCCCGCCCTTACGGCCCGCCAGCGAAGAGATCGTGACGATGTCGCCTGCACCCTGCGACAGCATATGCGGAATGGCCGCGCGGCTGGTGTAAACCGTGCCGAACAGGTTGATGTCGAACACGCGGCGATATTCATCAAGGTCGGCATTCTCGATGCCGCCGGCCTGCATCACACCTGCCGAATTGATCAGGATATCGATACGGCCAAGCTGCGCGACCGTATCCTCTACAGCCCGGATCGCCTCTGCCTCAACCGTCATGTCGCCAACTACGGCCAAGCCCTTGCCGCCCGCGGCCTCGATGCGCTGGACCAATCCTTCAAGCCTGTCGGCGCGGCGTGCGGCAACCGCAACGGTCGCTCCCGCTTCGGCCAGGGCAAGCGCGATACCTTCGCCAATGCCTGATGAAGCCCCGGTCACCAGCGCGACCTTGCCTGCGAGTGTGTTTGTCATTCGTGTCTCCTTCGCCTGCCCTTCAGGGCATGGGCGCTACGTCAGTGGTTGGCTGGATCAGGATACGCGTCACGTTCGCGCGGCGCGGCAAAGAGACGACCAGCAGGATGGCATCAACAATGTCCACGCTTTCCATTGCGTCGTCCTTGTGCGTGTGCTGCTGGATTGCTTCGCGCCATTTCGGATCGGTAATGCTGCTGGCGATTTCCGTAGCTGTCGCGCCGGGTTCGATGATCGAGACACGCACACCGGCACTTCCGGCTTCCTGCCGCAGCGCCTCGGTAAAACCGGTGACCCCGAACTTGCTGGTCGAATAGGCCGCAAATTGCCAACCCGACCGGCGACCCGCCGTGGACGATATGTTGACGATGTCACCGGAACCTTGGGCCTTCATGTGCGGAAAAGCCGCGCGGCAGACATAGATTGTGCCCATCAGGTTGATGTCGATTAGGCGCTGCCACTGTTCAACCGGCAGGGTTTCGATGCCGCCGGCTTCGTTGACGCCGGCCGAGTTGATGAGAATGTCGATGGAGCCGAAATGCGCGACTGTGTCGGCTACCGATTTTGTCGCATCTGCCTCTATCGAAACGTCGCCGGGCAAGGCCAGCGCCTTGCCACCGGCATCCTCGATCCGCCGCACAAGCGCGTCCAGCCGCTCTTTACGCCGCCCCGATACCGCAACCGATACGCCCTCTGCCGCAAGAGCAAGCGCAGAGGCTTCACCAATGCCAGAGGACGCCCCTGTAATAAGGGCCACCTTACCGATCAGCTGCGCAGACATGCTTCTCTCCCGTGGGAAAACCCGATTTTGCGGCTTGCTTGTCCATAGGGCGCACGCTGTCAATGCTTATGCTGAACAGGTGTTAAAATTTTTGCCAAACCGCCTGTGGGAAGAGGTGGCTTGCGCCACCTCCTCTCCACGTGCTCATCCCCTGCCATAAATCCTTGCCGCAGGGTGATCCATCAATCGAAGTTGATGGTAACGCGCGGAATGTCGCCCTGAATTCTTCCGTGCGGGGTACGGTACGGCGTCACCGTGACACCCAGATCGCGGCCGATGTCGAGTGTTTCACCATTGCCTGCGGCCAGCAGCATGCTGGTTGGCAATCGGCCCGTCGCCAGTTCCTTGCCATCGGTGCTTAGCGTGACGACCGCCGGGCCGCCCATGGTCTGGACAGCGAAACGCATCTGCAGCTTCGTGGCACCTTGCGGCAGCGCAACTTCAGAACGAACCTGCGTGATTTCCTTGGGATCGGTAGAACGGGCGGCAATGAACGTCGGGCGCCCTTCATCGAGATAAAGGCTCCAACCGCCGAAGTGGCTGCCATAGGCCACGACCGCACCGGAAGCTGCCGCCGAATCCAGATTGAGGTCCGCCTCAAGTGTAAACGAACGCATGATCGGCACAGGTTCGGCATTGGTGGGAATGCTGACGTCCTTGCCCCAGAACGTGAAGCTCTTCCGCCCGGACCCACGCATCGCCGCTGCACCACGCGCCATGGCAAAGCGATGATCGAGCGGAAATACGTTGTTGCGCTGCGCCTCCTGCTGCCACAGCGCCTGCATGGCCTTCAGCCGCTCAGGCTCCTTGGCGGACACATCGGTCGACTGGGAGAAGTCTCGGCTCAGATCATACAGCGTCCACTGCATCTGGGGCCGCGTTCCACCCGGCGGCACATTTTCCCATGCCATGCGGCCATCGTCGCCCGACAGGAACCAGCCGTCGCTATATAGCCCGACCTTGCCGCCAATTTCGAAATACTGGGTGCGCGGCGTCGCGGTGTCGCATTTGGCAAGACTGGGCAGCAGGCTCTGCCCGTCCATTGGCTTTTGCTTTGCCCCCAGAACCATGTCAGGCGCGGGCAACTGCGCTGCCTCAAGGATCGTCGGCGTCAGATCATTAAGATGGGCAAACTGCGCGCAGACGGTGCCTGGCTTGCGGGCATGGCCTGGCCACGAAAGGATCATGCCGTTGCGGATCCCTCCCAGCATCGAGGCATATTGCTTGGTCCAGCGCAGCGGCGTGTTCATCGCCCAGGTCCAGCCAGCCGGATAGCTCTGATAGGTCATCGGACCGCCAAGATTTTCGATATTGGCCTGCAACCAAGCTTCATCCTCATCGTGCTTGCCCATGCCGCGCAGCTCGTTGATTGTGCCTTTCGGCCCCGCCTCGGCACTGGCGCCATTGTCGCCATTGACCAGCACGACGAGCGTGTTGTCGAGCTCGCCCATCCGTCCCAGCTCATCCAGAACGCGCCCGATCTGCTCATCCTGATAGACAAGCTGAGCAGCGGCGACTTCCATCGTCCGCGTGGCAAAGGCTTTCTGGCCAGGCGTCAGACTGTCCCAAGCGGGAATTTCAGCCGGACGGGCAGTAAGTGCTGTCCCCTTGGGGATCACGCCAGTGGCAAGTTGGCGGCGATAGCTCTCTTCGCGCACCACGTCCCAGCCCTTGTCGAACTTGCCCTTGAAGCGCGCGATGTATTCGGGCGGGGCCTGATGCGGCGCGTGGGTCGATCCGGGGGCGAGGTAAACCATGAACGGTTTGTCCGGTGCACCCGCCTTCTGGTTATGCACCCAACGAATAATGTCGTCCGCCAGCCGCGCATCCAGCAGCTTACCTTCTTCGGCATCGTGCTCAATCCGCTGAACACCCCGATAAAGGATCGGCGAATACTGGTCGACGTCGCCCGTCACGAAGCCATAGAAATAGTCAAAACCTAGGCCCGTGGGCCAGGAATCGAACGGGCCAGCCTCGCTACGCTCGTTGCTGGGCACGTTATGATGCTTGCCAAACATCGCCGTGCTGTAGCCATTCAGACGCAGAACCTGCGCAATCGTGGCCGTTTCAGGAAGAATCTTTCCACCATACCCCGGAAATGGCGAAGGCACGTCGCTTAACCAACCCACCCCAGCGTTATGGTGATTGCGCCCGGTTAGCAGCGCGGCCCGGCTGGGCGAACAAATGCCCGTAGTGTGGAAGCGGTTATAGCGCTGCCCTTGGGCGGCGACCTTCTCAAAATTGGGGGTCGGCACCGGCCCGCCGAATGCGCTCGACATGGCAAAACCGACATCGTCGCTCATCATCACGAAAACGTTGGGCGCACCCTGCGGCGCGCGAACAGGGCGCGGAGTGCTGCCGCGCGCATCCTCGATGTGTTCCGCGACCTGCCCGTCAAAAGGCACGGCGGGAACCGGCAGCACTGATCGTTCCTGCGCCACGGCCGACTGGCTGATGATCACACCAAGACTGGCGGCGGCAAGCAAGGCACTGCGTTTCTTCACGGACGTCTCCACATACTCAGGATATTGGGGCAGCAATTGCCGCGGCCGCCATGGCGACGGCATTGTCGAAAAAATCATCTGCGTCCGCCGAACCGGGCTTCTTCTCCCAGTCGATGACCTGCAGCGCCGTAACAATCAGGCCGACAGCAAGCCGCAGGCGCTGCGGCACCGCATGCGCCGTACCGCTTGGCA
>Ga0233380_1000282_pt1 | contig 28385 bp, 29 predicted proteins | sample ElkDunMinimDraft_9_FD_191541 | JGI IMG/M metagenome (GOLD analysis project Ga0233380, IMG submission 191541) | Fecal eukaryotic communites from dung pellets of Tule Elk in California, USA - Elk Dung F36 | ecosystem: Host-associated > Mammals > Digestive system > Large intestine > Fecal | place... | reverse complement strand
CCAACATCCAACATCCAACATCCAACATCCAACATCCAACATCCAACATCCAACATCCAACATCCAACATCCAACATCCAACATCCAACATCCAACATCCAACATCCAACATCCAACATCCAACATCCAACATCCAACCGCAATAGGGATGGAGCGATTGTTGGAGCTCTTTTGTTGGTCCCCTGAGCCTTACGAAGGGCAACAAAAAGCGACTCGCGACAGCCCGACCTGCAGCGTAAGCGGAAGGGATTGCCCGTGAAAATTTGTGATTTAAATCTGGGTAGTTGTTGGAGTGAAGAAAAAAAAACCGTTTCAAAATGGTTTTGAAACGGTTTTTAAGGTTAGTTGAATTTTTTGTTTGCAGTTAATTCTGCTATTTTAACTATGACTTGGGTTGCTTTAAGAATACTTTCTACGGGTACATATTCGTATTTTCCGTGAAAATTATGTCCGCCTGCAAAAATATTTGGACAAGGTAAGCCCATATATGAAAGTTGTGAACCATCTGTTCCTCCACGAATTGGTTTTATTATTGGAGTAATGTTTAGTTCTTTCATTGCTTCTTCGGCTATGTCAACAATGTACATTACAGGTTCTACTTTTTCTTTCATGTTGAAATACTGGTCGCTTATTTCGCATTCTACAATATCTCCACCAAATTTTGTGATGTATTTGTTATTGAATTTTGCAACCATTTCTTTAATTAACTTTTTGCGCTTTTTGTATTTCTTCATACTGTGATCGCGGATAATTAAATGAACTTCTGTTTCTTCAATTGATCCTTTTATATCGTTTACATGAAAAAAGCCTTCGTAACCGGTTGTTTTTTCAGGTACTTCTTTTGATGGTAATTTTGAAATAAATTTGTTTGCTAAAAGCATTGAATTGATCATTTTGCCTTTTGCATAACCTGGATGTACGCTTTTTCCTTTGAAAATTAATTTTACACCAGCGGCATTAAAATTTTCGTATTCTAATTCGCCAATTTGGCTTCCGTCCATTGTATAGGCCCAATCTGCGCCAAATTTTTCTACATTAAATTTATGTGCGCCACGACCAATTTCTTCGTCGGGTGTAAAGCCAATTCTTATTTTACCATGTTTAATTTCAGGATGTTGAATTAAATATTCCATTGCTGAAACAATTTCGCAAATCCCTGCTTTATCATCTGCTCCTAATAGGGTTGTGCCATCGGTAGTAATTATTGTTTGACCTTTGTATTGTAATAAATCATCAAAATAACTTGGTGATAATACAATGTTTTGTTCTTTATTTAAAATGATGTCACCACCATCGTAGTTTTCTATAATTTGTGGTTTTACATTTGCGCCTGTAAAATCTGGCGAGGTATCAAAATGCGAAACAAAACCTATTGTTGGAACATCGTGAGAAACATTACTTGGTAATGTAGCCATAATGTAGGCATTTTCATCGATTGTTACATCAGTTAAACCAATTTGCTTTAATTCTTCTACTAATTTATTTGCTAAATCCCACTGTTTTTTGGTTGATGGAGTAGTATCTGAATTTGGATCCGATTCTGTATCTACAGTTACATAACTTATAAATCGGTCAATAATATGTTGTTTGTTTTCCATTTTTGTTATTACTTTAATATTTACAAATTTATTAAAAACAGATTATTAAATGAAGTGATAGTTGTTTTATTTACTATACAAGCGCTATTGTTTGTAATTATTAAATTTTATTGTTAGGTAATTTGTTTCTTTGTGTTGGAATAAGTATCTTCAAAAAATTAGGCATAGTTAATGCGTAGTAATTAGCAAACATTAAAATAATATTTACATGAGCAGTTTTTTTGGAGCACCACCCATTTCGTATGAAAACATTAAAGAATTAGAACAACAATCGGGCGATTTAATTATTTATGCCATACCGCTAATGGCTTTTTTTACTTTGTTAGAAATTTGGTATTCATGGTATTCTGAAAAAAGAAATTATAATACAAAAGAAAGTCTAGGATCGTTATTTGTTGGTCTTGGTAATGTTGGTATAAATGTAATTTTAAAGGTTGCTTTTATTTCGGGAGCTGTGTACATTTATAATGTAATTCCGTGGAGGATGGAATTAAATTGGTGGACTTTGTTTCCTTGCTTACTTATTTATGATTTATGTAGTTATTGGGCACACCGTGTATCACATTTTAACCGTTTTTTTTGGGCTACGCACGTAATACACCACAGTGCAGATAATTATAATTTAACGGTTTCGTTTAGGTTAAGTTGGGTGCAACATTTTAAATTACTTTTCTTTTTACCTGTTGCTTTTTTAGGATTTCACCCTGTTATATTTTTTATAGTGAATCAAATTTCGGTATTGTTTCAGTTTTGGCAGCATACAGAATATATTGGGAAGTTACCTAGAATATTCGAAATTTTGTTTGTAACACCATCTAATCATAGAGTTCATCATGGATCTGACGAAAAGTATATTGATAAAAACTTTGCCGCCATATTTATTTTTTGGGATAAACTTTTTGGAACTTATCAATTAGAAGAAGAAAAACCTACCTACGGAATCACTACCAAAATTGAACATAAACTTAATCCTTTACACCTTAATTTTCACGAATACGAAAGTATGATGGAAGATCTTAAAACGGCAAAAAACTTTAAAGAAAAGTGGTTTTTTATTTTTGGTAGCCCAGGAAAAATAGATAAACTTAAAAAACAGAGAATTAATATTGAAAAAGAATAAAATTTGAGAGATAATTTGAGAGCTTTTAATATAAAAGCCCTCCGCACAAATTAAATATCTCACCTTTTAATTCTTTTGAGTAAAAAACCCCATTAGCGGAGGACAAATGTCATTCTGTTAAGGAGTTTTTGAATTAAAAGGTGAGTACACAAATATAAAAACATTTTAGAAACTTATTGTAGTTACATCTATAAAATATTTAGATATTTTGTGCTAAAAAAACAAACTCCCAATATGTTTTAAAAAGATAATGCTTACCTATAAGATAAGCATTACCAAAAGAACTAAAGGTGAGAACGCACTTTCATAAAGAAAGCTTGTAATTACCTTATTTAGTTCATAAATTTACATATAAACATGAATATTTATATGTTTTTTTGTGTTTTTTAGTTGTTTTTGTCCAATTTTTTTTTGTTGCTTGCTTTAACCCATTCGTTTTTATTGCAATTAAAACACTTTAAAATACTTTGATTGGCGTATTCTATTGTTTGTCCGCAAAAGGTACATGAATAAAAGTTTCCTACGTTAAATGATTTTACTACATTTATTAAAGAATTGGGCAAAATAGGCAAGCCGTATTTTATTTGATTGTCTGGGTAAAAATATACACTAACTTCACCTGTAGTTTCTAAAATGGCATATTCTACTTGTCCTAAATGATAAACACCTAAAAGACGCAATTCCATAAAAAATTCGTCTTTACTTAACGTTTCTTTTTTAAATTCATTAATAGAAAATTTTCCTTTTTTAATAATGTATACTTCTTTGCCTTCAACCAATGTTTCAATCCACTTAAACTTAAACACTAAAACAGTTAGTATTTTGTAGCAAATTGTAATAACAATAAAAGCAACTAAAGCATTAATTATTCCAATTTCCTTATAAATCATTGGATCTCCCGCTGCAGACCCTAACCCCAGAATAACAACCAGTTCAAACACCGATAATTGCTTAATTCCCCGTTTTCCTAACAATCTAAGAAAAACTAATATAACAACAAACATTACAAAAGTTCGCAATGTAATTGATATTAAAACAGCACTAGTTGTTTCACCAAATAAAAATTCTTCAAGTTCCATAAAGTGTGAATTTATCAAATTTAATATACAGTTATGAAATCAATTTTTAAGGATAAAAAAGTTATAACTTATTTGGTTATTTTGTCTATGTGGTTGATACATAAATGTTTTAATTTGCTGATTAGGATTACTTTTTAAAAACATTTGTACTTGTAGAATATTTTGAATATTTGACCACATTTCTTTAAAATCAAGTTCAGATAATTCGCTGTTATCTAATGTTTTGTAACTATCTGAAGGAAAAATGAGATCATCATTTAACACTCTTTCAAATTGTGAAGCTATTTTAAAATCCTCTGGTATAATAATTTTTCCGTTATCTGTTTTGCTTGTAGCTTTAAACAATAAGGCATTCTTTTCTACATAAGTAACATCTGTAATAAGCACATTATCAATATCTTTTTTATTTAAGTTTACAGTAAAATTATCTTCGTTATTATAATATTTAAATTCTTTAGCAGCTAAAAATTCTTTTGTATGAGTGTTAAACTTTAGTAACAATATCTTATTATTAGCTATTTTTTCATCTTCTTGATCTAAGTGACAAGCACTAGTTAAAAAAAAGATACCCAGTACACCTAACAACAAGAATTTAATTTTTGTTTTTTGTAATATAAATGTATTTTTCTCTTTCATAGCGATTTTTTTAAGTAAAACAATTGATTGTGTCATTAAATGTTATTAAAATTTCGTGCCAATAGTTCATTATAAAAAAAAATGTACCGATTTATTAAACCGATACATTAAAAATGAAAAAAATGTTTCCTTTTTTAGTTATCATTTGTTGTAGTTATGTTTGATGAACCCAAGGTATCTACAACATTTGGTGTTGTATTATCTGTATCATCTAAGTGGTTTTCAATTGTTCCACCCGATTGATCTCTTTCATTTAACGGATCTGCATTATCGTTATATAATCTTTCTTGCTCCGGTAGAGAATCATACCTATTTACATTGTTGTTATTTTTGTTATCTCTACAAGCTGTTAAAGTGATTATAGTAAAAGTAAAAATGCTTACTAATAAAGTGTTGTATAATTTCCTTTTCATAATAATAAGTTTTAATAATAGTTGTTTTTTTAAACTATTAATAGGTTAATATAATGATTAAGAAGATAATAGAATTTAATTAAGACATTAATAGTATTACAAAAAGTATTCCTACAAATTGAATCTAAATTTTGCTATAATATATAAAAGGATTGTCGGCAAAATGGGTAATTTTGTTACAATTGATGTAAATTTTGTACAATAATAAATATGAATTTAAGTTAATATTTAATAAAATGTAATTTTAATTATAATTTATATATTTATTTAAATTTATTAGTATTTTATGTTTTAATAGTTAAAAAAGTTAGTAATGTAATTTTATTTAGCGTTGCTTGTGAAAAATTATTTTTTTTGTAATATTTTTTAAAACTAATGCATTATCTGTTATACTTAAAATTACAGTTTAATATAAATGTTAAAAATTTAAATTGTTGTTTTTGTTAGGATGATGTACTTTTAAGTAAATTAATAAACAACTAGTAAAAGCAGGTAAATGATAGATTATAAAACAGTTGGATTGTTTATTGTTTTAATTATTGTAAGAAGATATCTATTATAATAGTAGTTAAGACAATTAATATTTAACAACCTAATCATTATAATCATGGAAAATAACAAAAACAAACCAGGACAAGACGGAATTAACAATAAAAACAATCCGCAAAATCAAAAGCATCAAAACGATAATACTTTTGAAAATCAAGACAAAAATCAACAACCTCAGAACATGCAAGACAAAAATCAAGACATGGACAGGGAAAACGAAACTACAAGAAATACCCACAGAGACGGTCGTTCAGAAGAGCATCAAACCAATCAGGATGAAAAAAGATACACAGGATCTAAAAATCCGGATGGAATGGACACCAATGTAAGAAATAGAGATAAAGACTTTAATGAAGACATTATGAACGACCATGACAGAAACAAAAACTTTGAAGATTAAATTTACAGTTTACTTTAAGTGAAATAACCTCTCTAACTTTAAAAGAGGTTATTTTTTTGTTTAATTTTCGTCGGTTTTAGTTAAATGTGCCGTAATAATATCTGCTGTTTTTTTATTGTTTGATGCACAATCTGGTTCGAATTTCCCAAGAAAACTTTTTTAATCTGTAAGTGATATTCCGGAAAAATAAAATCGATATATATAGTTCCCACAGGTTTATCTTCTGTTTCGCTACCACCGCTTTTAGTAAGTCCGGTAACTGCTACTAAAATATCAGCTTTATTAAACATTTTCTTTGCGTTAACAGCCATGCAGCGGGTTACTTCGCTCGATTCCGGAGTGTTCTTGTCAATTAATCAGATACTATAATATCCTTTGATATAGCCCTGTAGACGATCTTTTTAAAGTTTGCAATGTATTTTACTTGCTTCTAACATAATGTAATTTTTAATATTTATAAATATCGTATTACAATAGCTTACTTTCAAGTCGTTAAAGCATTTTAAATGTTGAAAATCAGTTGCTTAAGTGGTGGTTTGGGGCAATTTTTTTTCAACTTCCAAAAGTACCATGATTTTGCCACAGAATTATGAGCATTTTTATAAATTTTAGTGGTTTAGGTACCAATAAAAAAAACCTACGAATCTCTCAGGTCGTAGGTTTTGTAGGCCTTTAAGCAAAAAATGTGTTTAAGCTTGCTTATAACTTGCGGAGAAAGAGGGATTCGAACCCCCGGACCTGTTACAGTCAACAGTTTTCAAGACTGCCGCATTCGACCACTCTGCCATTTCTCCTTGGTCTTACAATTAACGTTCTTTCGTTCCTTAATTGTGATGCAAATATAGTAAGGTTTTATTATTCTGCAAGACTTTTAAATAATTTTTTTTAAACTTTTTTTTATCGCTTTGAAATATAATTATTTACAGATCTAGAAATTTACGTAATCAACAATTTCTAAACCGTATCCTACCATTCCTACACGTTTGCTGTGCTCAGAATTGCTCATTAATTTTATTTTTGAAATATTGATATCATGTAAAATTTGAGCTCCAATTCCAAAATCTTTATTGTCCATCTGTATTTTAGGTGCTTTTACAATATCATTGGTTTCTGCTTGTAATTCTTTTAATTCGCCCAAGCGCTTCAATAAATCAAGTGTGTTGTATTCTTGGTTAATGAATAGTATGGCGCCTTGACCTTCTTTGTCTACTGCTTTAAACATTAACTCCAATTTTTCGTCTTGGTTATTGGTTAGATTGCCTAAAATATCATTGTTAACTTGTGACGAGTTTATTCTGGTTAAAACAGCATCGCCATTGTTCCAAACACCTTTTGTAAGTGCAATATGCACTTGCTTATTAGTAACTTGAACATAGGCACGCAAGCGGTAGGTTCCGTATTTTGTTTGAATGTCGAAATCTTCTTTTTTCTGAATCAAACTATCGTGCTTCATTCTGTATGCCACCAAATCTTCAATTGAAACTAGCTTAAGATTAAATTTCTTAGCTACTTCAATCAGTTGTGGTAAACGTGCCATAGTTCCATCATCATTCATAATCTCACAAATAACTCCAGCCGGTCTATAACCTGCTAAACGTGCAAAATCAATAGCTGCTTCTGTATGACCTGTTCTTCTTAAAACACCACCTTCGCGTGCAATTAATGGAAATATATGACCAGGACGACCTAAATCTTCAGGTTTTGTTTCAGGATCTACCAATGCTTCAACTGTTTTTGATCGATCTTGTGCAGATATTCCCGTGGTGCATCCATTTCCAATTAAATCGACTGAAACAGTGAAAGCAGTATGATGTAAAACGGTGTTTTGTGATACCATTAAAGGTAAACCTAATTCTTTACAACGTTTTTCTGTTAGCGGTGTGCATATTAACCCACGACCATGTGTTGCCATAAAGTTGATCATTTCTGGAGTAACCTTATCGGCTGCTGCTAAAAAATCACCTTCATTTTCACGATCTTCGTCATCTACTACAATAATTATTTTCCCTTGACGAATATCTTCAATAGCTTCTTCTATGGTGTTTAATTTTATATCAGACATTTTATGTGTTGTTTTGTTGTTTCTTTTTAAATTTTGTTTTCAAATAATTGGTAATTGGGTACAGTAAATTATCAATACTATTAATTCCTCTGTCTTTAGTGGCTTTATAAGTAAATGTAATTGCCATTGGCAGCAATATCAAAGTTGATAGCCAAGCACCAAAAAAGGGCGTAATTCCGTTTTCTTGAGCAAGTTTTTTACCAAAGGTATTTATAAAGTGGTACGATATAAATATAAGTACGGCAAAAACCATTGGTAAACCTAAGCCGCCTTTTCTAATAATTGCACCTAACGGAGCGCCAATAAAAAACATTAACAAGCAGGAGAAAGCTATTACAAATTTTTCGTAAAATGCAATCCAATGGCGGTTAATATGTTTGGTTTTTTCTACAAGAGTGTTTTGATTGTTGGTAATATTAAATCGGATATTTTCTGCTACTGCGGATGCGTTTGAGTATAAACTTATTTTTTGACTGCGATTCTTTAACTGTAACAGTGAATCTAAAGATACTGTTTGGTAAACATTGTTGGATTCTTGTGTAGTGTTCGATAAAAACAAACGTCTATTACCATTGTCTGCATCTACGTGTATTTTAATTTCGTCTTTATAGTTGGTGTTTAACGAATCTAGCGTGTAGTTTAACTGCGAAATATTCATCATTGTTGCCGTATTTGATATTTCTTGAAGTTCTTCTTCAGATTTATCAAATTCAGACACATCGATACTCATAATATAATGTTCAAATTCTGATTTTATGAACGGATCATTGCTGTTGTTACGGCGCGTAGTTACATCTTCGTAATAATTACCATCAAACAAATGCAGCTTTAAAATCGGACTATTTTCTTTGGTTTCAATTCTACCGGTTTTTGCCTTAATTACCGTTTTGTTTGTACTACTTTGCTGGTTTATAACGTGTATGGTTACGTTCCGTAGTTTCTCGTCTTTTTCGCCATATTTTTCATCAACCTTAATATTCATTGCTCCCAAATCGTTAAACTGACCCGCAGAAATAGCCATTGCAGGTTTAGTATGAATGATGTCGCGGCGCATGTTTACAAACTTAAATTCTGATTTTGGTGCTACATTGTTCACAAACCAGAATGAAACACCCGATAAAATCAATATGAAAACAATTAACGAACGCATGGCTCTTTGCAATGAAATTCCAGACGATTTCATGGCGGCAAATTCGTAATTTTCAGAGAAATCGCCAAAGGTCATGATTGATGCCAGTAATACCGATAAAGGCAAAACCATTGGAATCATTTTGGGCGAATAAAAAAACAGAAACTTAAATATAGTTATAAAATCAAGGTCTTTACCGGCAATATCACCAATAAAGACCCAAATTCCCTGTAATACAAATATGAAGAATAAGATTGCAAAGACTGAAAAAAAAGTTTTCACAAAGCTTATAAGAATATATCGATCAAGTATTTTCACGTGTTACTTTAATCTAAATTGTTGATGTAATAATTTGGATATTTAGATTTTGTAAAGGTAAAAAGGTTTTTTGACAAAGTTTGATTTGTTTTGAAAGATTTTAGCGTAATAATTGATTTACTTCCGCTTTTATAAACATCGGTACGGTTGTAAATATTTTTGGTTTTGGTATCAATACCTAAATAAACTTCTTTAACATCTTTACTATTGGTAGGCGTAAGTTTTATAAACTGAATTGACTTACCGTTTATGGTTTGTTTTTTATCCAACGCATATTTATATCCTTTTTTATAGAAAGATAAAATACTTGCAATACTAACCACTTGTGTATCGGCTGCATTTGCGCTTGCAATAGTAACTTCTTCGTCGTTGGGATTTATTACATACATTTTAGCACCATCGAAAATCTGGGTTAGCCCCATAAAATCTACTACATATTTTTCTCCTTGAACGGTAGCCTTACCCTTCATCTCTTGTTTACCGTTGTTAAAGGTAAAATCAATAACCATATTGTTGTAGGTTTTGGTTTTTGCCGAAACCTCGTCTAACAATTTTTTGGCAGCATCTGCATTTTGGGCAAAAGTTGAAAAACTTATAAAAAATACAACTATAAGTGCGCTTAATTTTTTCATTACATTCTGTTTTTTTCGTTATTTAAAAATTCGTCTAACGAAACTAAATCGGTGATATTTACCGAACGCGCCTTGCTTCCTTCAAACGGACCCACAATTCCGGCTGCTTCTAATTGATCTATCAATCTTCCTGCACGGTTATATCCTAACTTTAGTTTACGTTGTAACAACGATGCTGAACCTTGTTGAGCTGTAACAATTATTTCTGCAGCTTCACGGAACATTACATCGCGGTCTGCAATGTCAATATCAAGACTTGTGCCACTTTCTTCACCAACATATTCTGGTAGCAAATAAGCATCGCCATATCCTTTCTGAGAGCCGATGAATTCTGTAATTTTTTCAACTTCGGGTGTATCAACAAAACCACATTGCACACGAACAGTATCATTTCCTTGGGTGAAAAGTAAATCTCCACGACCAATTAACTGATCGGCACCAGGACCATCTAAAATAGTCCTTGAATCGATTTTAGAACTTACACGGAAAGCAATCCTCGCAGGGAAATTGGCTTTAATAATACCTGTAATTACGTTTACCGACGGACGTTGCGTTGCAATAATCAAATGAATACCAATGGCACGCGCCAGTTGAGCCAAACGGGCAATAGGTGTTTCAACTTCTTTACCTGCCGTCATAATTAAATCGGCAAACTCATCAACAACCAAAACAATGTATGGTAAAAAGCGGTGACCTTGTTCTGGATTTAATTTTCGTTGTTTAAATTTTTCGTTGTATTCTTTAATGTTTCTAACCATAGCATCTTTTAACAAAGAATAACGGTTGTCCATTTCAATACATAGTGAGTTTAACGTGTTGATTACCTTTGTGTTATCTGTTATGATTGCATCTTCAGTGTCCGGTAATTTTGCTAAAAAGTGACGCTCAATTTTATTGAACAATGTTAATTCTACCTTTTTAGGATCTACCAAAACAAATTTTACTTCGGCAGGATGTTTCTTATAAAGCAACGATGTTAAAACGGCATTTAAACCAACCGATTTTCCTTGTCCTGTAGCACCAGCCATTAGTAAGTGAGGCATTTTAGCTAAATCGAAAACAAACGTTTCGTTTGAAATAGTTTTCCCAATTGCAATTGGAAGTTCCATTTCCGCATTTTGAAATTTTGGCGATAAAATCAGCGACTTCATTGAAACGGTCGATGGTTTGGTGTTTGGAACTTCTATACCAATAGTTCCTTTACCCGGAATTGGCGCAATAATACGAATTCCTAATGCTGATAAAGACAATGCGATATCGTCTTCTAAACTCTTGATTTTTGAAATACGAATTCCGGCATCGGGCACAATTTCATAAAGCGTTACGGTTGGACCAACGGTTGCTTTAATCTGCGCAATACCAATTTTATAGTTGTTCAGCGTTTCTAAAATACGGTTTTTGTTTTCTTCTAATTCCGCCTGATTAATGGTAATTCCGCCGGTTGTGTGTTCAAACAATAATTCGCTTGTTGGAAACTGGTATTTAGATAATTCCAAAGTAGGATCGAACAAACCAAAATCTTCGACAATTTTTTTTGCTAAATCATCATCGGCAAGTGGTTCTTCTTCTTCAATGGTTTCAATAATGAATTCTTCGTGATGATCTGCGTTTGCTGATGTATCTGTAATTGAAAAATCGTTAATCGGCTCCGGTTTTTTCTCTATTTTCTTTAGATCGAACGAAACTTCATTGTCTGTGTCTTGTTGTTTAACGGTTTCTTTAACAGGAGTAGGAGGGACGATGATTTTAGAATCTTCTTTAACCTGCTGATTGATATTTATTGGTTGTGCCGGTTGTGTTTTAATGATATCTTCGGCTTTTTCAATATTATCCTTGATTTTTGCGTGTGTGTTTGAAACCACATTTGTAAATGCTTTTGGCGTCATTTTTATTCTAAAAATCAAATAGAAAATAATCAGAAAAAGCACCACAAGCATCGCACCGATTTGCCCGATATAATCTTGAAGGTAATCGTTCATTTCAAAGCCTACAGTTCCACCTAAAAACGGATATTTCGCTCCAAAATGCCCCAATGCAATTGATAATACAATAATTGCAAACAAATCCCAAAAAATCATGCGGCGCAATTTGGCTGCATTAAATTGTATGCCAAACCATAAAGCTATTTCGCCAAATACTTTTATGAATAGGAATGATGCAATACCGAATCCTTCAAAAATAAATTTATGTGCCAGCCAAGCACCAAATTTACCCACCCAGTTTTCGGGTTCTACTTCTCGGTTATTTAGTTCGGCAACCAAACTTTGATCGTAATTACCTGTTGTAAAGTACGAAATGAAACTGCATAATAAAATTACAGAAAACATTAAAAATAAAGTTCCAAAAATAAAGCTTATGCGCGCTCCGTTTGTAGCGGTTTGCTTTGGTTTAGGAGGCATTTGCTTATTGTTAGCCTGTTTTGTATTTTGTTTTTTAGCAGTCATTTTCTAAATTAATTTTGGTAAATAAATAATTGCGCCCACAACAACTGCCGTTAATGTGGCAAATGTTACAGCACCAGCTGCAATATCTTTAATAAAACCTATTTTTTTATCGAAATTTGGTTGTATGTAATCGCAAATTGCCTCAATGGCGGTATTTAAACTTTCAGCAGTTAAAACCAAACCAATCGCCAGTATTTGAAACATCCATTCTGTAGCGCTGATTTTCATGTAAAAACCAAGAACGCACATAAGCGCACTAATGATTAACTGAACCATAATGCTGTGTTCGGTGGTTATTAATAGGTAAAACCCTTTAACGGCGTAAGTTACACTCTTAATTCTGCCTGAAATAAAGGATGTTTGTTGGTGTTTCATTCAAAAGCAATTTCGGCAAAATTACTGAATTATTTATCATTGTAGAAATAAAAAGACCACGAGTTTGGTCGACCTATTTGTTTAGTGGTTACTTTTTAAGCATGATTGCATTAGAATTAAATTGAATTGTAATTTTTAGCTATTTTAATAAATAAATGTTAATTTTATTGACATATATAAAATATGTAGTTGTTGATTTTAAATGTTATGTGCTATTTATGTTAAATTAAAAAAAAGTTGTTTATGAGGGTCATTAAAAAGCTTATGTTATTATTTTTTATAAATACAGTATTCTGTGCTTATTGCCAAAACGCCGCATTAGATCCCACATTTGGAAATGCAGGAATATCAGTACATCCACACCCAAATACCGCGGAGCTTCATTGTTTTACTTTTGATAATAACGGCAACATTGTAAGTGCAGGTTACTACCTTCAAGGAGGGGTTGGAAGTACCCAACGCCAATTGACATTAACAAAAACAGATAAAAACGGAATACTTGATAACACTTTCGCCACAAATGGAAAAGTAACTACGGCAATTGGTCATTCTGAACACCCGGAATATATAGTTATTCAATCCGATGGAAAAATCATTGTAGCAGGCTCTGTAAATTTTACAGGAGGTGGTGTAGGAGGTTTTGTTGTTCGTTATATAGTAACGGTTCGTTAGATGCGACTTTCGCAAACAATGGAATATATACCACAACATCTTCAAATATTTTTGTATTCATAACAATCCTTTCAGACAACTCAATTGTTTTAGCAGGGAATAGCTATTTAAATGGTGAGTCTCTTGCTATTTTGGTTAAATTAGACAGCAACGGTGTTGAAGATAGTCAGTTTGGAACCAACGGAATACTTTCTTTAACTTCTACCAACTTTAAATTTGTAATGCAAGAAGCAATTCTTTTAAACGATGGTACTATTTTTTGTGCAGGATATGAATATAGTGATACTGTTAACTATTCTAAAAGTGCATACTGTAAAATTGATACACAAGGAAATTTTGACACCGCATTTGGAACTAACGGAAAAGTAGTCATTGATCTTTTTAATTATAACCCAATAACAAACATTACGGAGTATTTGCACTCGGCAGGCCAATTGCCAAACGGACAAATTATAGTAGGAGGCTCTGAGTTAACATCTTTTTTACTCAAAATAAATTTAGATGGTTCATTTGATACTACTTTTGGCACAAATGGTATGAAGATTCTCTCATATTCCTTCAGACCAAGGGTAATGACTGTGCAAACCGACGGAAAAATTATTATTGGGAGTGGAACAAAGTCTGCTCTGGGAGGGCTTGCCTATCGTATTGTCCGTTTTGACACCGATGGTGATTTAGATATTACTTTTAATAATGGTAAAGGTTTGGTAGATATTGATGCGTCATCAGGCGACGATTGGCCAGAACATATTAAGTTACAAGGAAATGATACGTTGATTATTGGTGGTAATTCAGTCCTAAACTCTAATCATAATTTTACTTTAGCACGATTACTTTTAGATACACCTCTATCAATAGAAGAGCCTTTGGAACAATTTATTAAAGTTTATCCCAACCCATTTAAAGATCGCTTTTTTGTAGAGGATTATGAAGGAATTATAAAAAGTATCAAGATATTTGATAATAAAGGTAGAATTATTAAAACGGTTTCGAATTCTAGTCCTGTGAAAGAAATTTATACTGATTTTTCAAGCGGTGTTTACATTATAAAAATAGAAACCAAAGACGGTAGAATAATGAACAAGAAAATGATAAAGAAGTAACTCTTACTATTCTTAATTAAAAAAGCAGAACATTTACGTTCTGCTTTTTATTATTTATCTATAGATCCCAATACGCGTTGCATAAAAGTATTTAAAGCTTCTTTTTTAGGCGTTCCCGCTTTTATCAGCTTATCAACTTCAACGGCACCATACATATTTGAAATTAATTCGGCAATTACATCTAATTCTTCATCTTTTAAACAAGGAACTTCGCATAAAGCTTCTAAAACGTCAATGGTTTCATTGATATAATCTTGATCATTTTCCTGAATAAATTCAGTTAAATGTTTAATTACAGGTAGTTTCATAATTAAGCTAATTTATTAACTAATTCTGCCAAAACATCGGCTTTATTCGTTTGTGTTTCATCAACTAAAGCACCATTATTAAAAATAGCGAAAGTTGGTAAATTTGACACGTTAGCTAATTTTCTTGATTCAGGAAATTTCTCTGCATCTACAATTACAAAAGTAACATCTTCTTTTTCGGTTGCCATTTTTTTGAATTTTGGTTTCATAATACGGCAGTTTCCGCACCATGAAGCAGAATATTGTACGGCAACTTTAGTGTTTGCAGAAAGTATTTCTTGTAAATTATCTTGATCTAATTCTAATAACATATTTTTAATATTTTAGGTTAAAAAAATCCAAACTCTTACAAGTATATATAAGAATTTGGATTTCTATAATATAATACTTGTATATATTAGTTTAAGTGTGTTGCTAAATACTCGGCAGTAGATTTACGGTCAGCATTCATAGCTTCTTTACCTTCTTCCCAGTTTGCCGGACAAACTTCACCATGTGTTTGTACGTGTGTGTAAGCATCAATTAAACGGATAAATTCGTTTACATTACGTCCTAAAGGCATATCGTTAACTGCTTCGTGGAAAATTTTTCCAGTTTCGTCAATTAAATAAGTAGCACGGTACGTTACGTTTGATCCTTCGATTTGAACTGAATCTAATTCTTCGTTATAAACTTCAGAAGTTACATCTAAAATTCCTAAAACGCTTGATAAGTTTCTTGTAGTATCAGCTAATAAAGGGTAAGTAACACCTTCAATTCCACCGTTATCTTTTGCAGTGTTTAACCAAGCAAAGTGAACTTCATTTGTATCACAAGATGCACCAATTACCATGGTATTTCTTTTTTCAAATTCTGGTAAAGCTACTTGGAAAGCGTGTAATTCTGTTGGGCAAACAAAAGTAAAGTCTTTTGGATACCAGAATAATACTACTTTTTTGTTGTTTTTTGTTACTTCTTCTAAAACATTGATTCTTAAATTGTCTCCCATTTCAGAAATTGCATCTACTGTAATGTTCGGAAATTGTTTTCCTACTAAAGCCATAATTTTATCTTTTTTAAAGTTATTAATGTTTGTTAGTTCTCAATTTTGTACTGCAAAGATACCTTCAAAATACGGTAATACCATAAGAATTTTATTGTTTAAATTTATCAATCAATAGATATAGTTTATAGTAAACGAATTTTAAAAAACTTGGAATTTTTCTGTAAAATTAGGTAGATTTACCAAATCAATCAATAACAATTATCATAGTTTTTACCATAGATGAATATATTCCGAAAAAAAAATGTGACCGATATTCTAGCCGAATTACAGGCGAATGAAGGTAAAAAAGATAGCTTAGGGAAATTTTTAACTCAAAAAGATTTAATATTCTTCGGAATTGCCGCTATTGTCGGTGCCGGTGTGTTTAGTACCATTGGGCAGGCAAGTTTTGATGGTGGTCCGGCTGTGATTTTCTTGTTTATGTTTACTGCTTTGGCGTGTGGATTTGCCGCTATGGCGTATGCCGAATTTGCATCAATGGTTCCGGTTTCGGGTAGTGCCTATACTTATAGTTATGTAGCTTTTGGTGAGGTAATTGCATGGATCATTGGGTGGTCGTTAATCATGGAATATGCTGTAGGAAACATCACTTTGGCAATTTCTTGGAGCGATTATTTTACAGGCTTGTTAAGCAATATGGGCATTCATTTACCACAGTGGATTCAAATGGATTACCTCTCGGCAAGCAATGGATTTAACGATGCAGTGGCTTTAATGAGCAATGGTAAATTGTTTGAAAATCTGCCGAATAACCTGCAATTGGCACATACCGCTTGGATAACCGCTCCGCAAATTGGTAGTTTTCATTTTGTGGCAGATATTCCTGCATTGGCAATTATTGTGTTGATTACGTGGTTGGTTTATCGCGGTATGAAAGAATCTCGAAACGCCAGCAATATCATGGTTTATGTGAAGTTAGCTGTTATTGCATTAGTTTTAGTTGTCGGAATTTTTTATGTTGATACAGATAATTTCGATCCTTTTGCACCAAACGGATTATCTGGAGTTTTAAAAGGTGTATCGGCAGTTTTCTTTGCCTATATTGGTTTCGATGCGATTTCTACTACAGCCGAAGAATGTAAAAACCCACAGCGCGATCTGCCTCGAAGCATGATTTGGTCTATCGTTATCTGTACTATTTTATACATTGCCATTGCGTTGGTTTTAACCGGTATGGTTAATTACAAACAGCTGAATGTGGGCGATCCGTTGGCGTATGTTTTTGATCAGGTAAACTTAAAATGGTTTGCCGGAATAGTGGCTGTAAGTGCCGTAGTTGCTATGGCAAGTGTGCTTTTAGTTTTTCAAATGGGACAACCTAGAATCTGGATGAGTATGAGCCGTGACGGATTATTACCAAAGAAGTTTTCTAAAGTGCATCCAAAATACAGAACGCCATCATTTGCTACTATTGTAACCGGTTTTGTAGTGGCTGTTCCTGCGTTGTTTATGAATTTAACCATGGTAACCGATTTGTGCAGTATTGGTACTTTGTTTGCCTTTTCGTTGGTTTGTGCCGGAGTTTTGGTTTTGCAGGATAAAGATATTCCGCGTGGAAAATTTCGTATTCCGTATTTAAACGGAAAGTATATTTTACCTGTTGGATTTATTTTGGGATTGATTTCTATTTTTATCTGGAATAAAAGTGGAGTAGAAGCTTTTGTTTACAATACGCCGCAAGTTTACGAACCTACCAATTTTGTTACACAATTATCTAAAGAGGATGCTGTAAAAATATCGACTTATTTAGTAACCGATTATCAAGTACAACCAACTGATTTTAATGATGATTTAGAAGCGATGTTATCATCTGTAAAAGAAAAATCAGGAGATCAGTATGTGGTTCTAATTAAAAAAGCGCCGGTAGATCAACAATTAAAGTTCGAAACTGGATTTCATTTATTCAAACATAAAATACCAATGTGGTTGTTTTTAATAGCGATGATTTTCTTCTGTATCTGGAGTTTTAAAAAGAACCTTTCCTTAATACCCATGTTAGGATTAATTTGCTGTATATACATGATGGCAGAATTAACCATTTGGAACTGGCTGTATTTCAGTGTGTGGCTACTAATTGGACTGTTGATATATTTTGGCTACTCGCGCTTTCATAGTAAGTTGAATAAAGATAAAAGCTGATTCTAATTATTGTATAGATCAAACATTATGTTTGTCATTCCGTTGAAATCTTTAAGTATATACCAAAAAAAGTAAAGCACTCCATTTTAGAGTGCTTTACTTTTTTACAGGATTTTGATAAATTTATTTATTTCGATCTTCTTCTTTTTAATTCTTTATTCAATAAATCTAATTCGCGGTTTGTTTGTCCGGTTACCGATGTGTTTTCATTTGCACGACGTATTAAATAAGGCACCACATCATAAACAGGTCCAAATGGCAAATATTTAGCTACGTTGTAATTGTGGTGCGATAGGTTGTAGCTAATATTATCGCTCATACCGTACAATTGCCCAAACCAAATACGTTTATCGGTATGCGGAATGTTGTTTTTGGTCATCAGTTCCATTAACATATAACTACTGTCTTCGTTATGCGTACCGGCAAACAACGCAATTTTATTGTCTAGGTTTTCCACCATGTAGGTAACTGTTTTGTTAAAAGTGGCATCGGTTTGAGCCTTAGTAGCACAAATAGGCGATGGGTAGCCTTTTTCTTCTGCACGTGCACGCTCTTTTTCCATATATGCACCACGTACCACTTTAAAACCAACATGAAAACCTTCGCGTAAACCAATAGCGTGTGTGTTTTTAACAAAATCAAATCGATCCCAACGATACGTTTGTGCTGTGTTAAAAACAATACATTTCTCTTTGTTGTACTTGCGCATCATTTCTAAAACCAAATCATCGGCAGCATCTTGCATCCAGCTTTCTTCGGCATCAACCAATAATAAAACATCTTTTTCATAAGCTGTTCTGCAAATAATGTCAAAACGCTCTACAATGCGGTTCCATTCTTGTTGTTCGGCATCGGTAAAAGGTAAATTTTCACCTTTCTTTTCAAATAAGAAAAATCTGCCAACACCTGTAGGTTTAAAAACAGCAAACGGAATAGCTTCACGTTCTTTAGCAAAATCAATTGTTCTTAAGGTCATTTGCAACGCATGATCAAATTGTTCCTGCGTTTCTTTTCCTTCAACAGAATAATCTAAGACCGATGAAACACCTTTTGTGTACATTTTATCAACCACTTTTAAGCAGTCTTGTTCGGTAACACCCCCACAGAAATGATCAAATACAGTAGATTTTATCAATCCTTTTACAGGCAGGTTTGTTGATATGGCAAAACTTGTTAAAGAAGTACCTATTTTAACCAATGAGTTACTACTAATTAGTTTAAATAAGTAATATGCTTTATTTAGTTCGGTGTTGTTTTTTAATGCAAAAGCAACCTCGGTATTATCAAATATCTTTTCCATTCGGTTTAAAGTTGTGTTGCAAAGATACAATAGTTATAAAAATTGCTTTATTTTTACATCAAATTTTTTTTAAGCATGCAAATACAGGCGGCAAATTACATTGTTGGTTTCGGAATTGATTATTATTCAACACTTTCACAGCTCATTAACGATAAAAAATACAGTAAAATTGTATTTTTGGTTGATGAAAATACAGCAAAGCATTGTTTAAATTATGTTTTACAATGGCTGGCTGTTGAAGTTACCTTTGAAATTATTGAAATTGAACAAGGTGAAGAAAACAAAACCATTGAAACCTGTACTGCTGTTTGGGAGAGTTTGGTGGAATTGAATATAGACAGAAAAGCACTTCTTATTAATGTAGGTGGCGGTATGGTTTGCGATTTAGGCGGATTTGTAGCTGCAACCTATAAAAGAGGGATCGATTTTGTAAACATACCCACAAGTTTGCTAGCAATGGTTGATGCATCGGTAGGAACAAAAACCGGCGTTAATTTAGGCGGATTAAAAAATATGGTAGGCAGTTTTTCGCAACCGCAAATGGTTTTAATTGATACTGCTTTTTTGGAAACATTGCCGGGAAACCAAATGCGCTCGGGCTTGGCAGAAATGTTTAAACACGGATTAATTGCCGATGCATCGTATTGGAACCAGCTTAAAAATTTAGGCGAATTAACAACCGAAGATTTGTTGTTGCTTATTTATCATTCGGTTTCTATTAAAAATGAAATTGTTTTGCAAGATCCTTTAGAAAAAAATGTCCGCAAATTATTAAATTTCGGACATACTTTGGGGCATGTACTAGAAACATACAGTCATTCCGGAAAAGGCATTCAGCCTTTGTTACATGGCGAAGCTATTGCAATAGGCATGATTTTAGAAGCCTTTATTTCGTACAAAAAGAACTTGTTAACAAAAAAATCTTATTTAGAAATAAAAGAAACTTTAAATTTGATGTTTGAAAGTATTGTTTTTACCGAAAATGATATTGAAATTTGTACACATTTACTAATACACGATAAAAAAAATGTAAACGGTATGGTACAGTTTACGTTGTTAACCGATATTGGTAGCGGTGTTATTAATGAAATTGTTGAAAGTGAGTTGATTAACGAGGCTTTTAACGATTATATGTTAAACTAATTACTATTAACGTTATTAAATTTTGTAAGTGAACAAAAATTGTAATCGTTTTATAAAAAATGTTTTTAATCAATTATCTTTAAAAGTTAGTTGTATAATAAAACTGTTGGGTTTTGTTGCCATTGTGCACAAGCCTGTAAAAACCGTATATTTAAGTGAAATTTACAATCAAAAATTATCGATTGCTTTCGCCAATTTAAGGGTTTGAAGATTGTATTTATATCAGATACATTTAACTTAATTTTAATTGTTTAAAGCAGATTTTTAATGAATACAAAATATTTCGACCTAATTAACCAAACATTTTACTTCCCACAAGAAGAATTTACATTAAATAAAGACAATTTAATGTTCCATAATATCGATTTAATGAAATTGGTAGAACAATATGGAACACCATTAAAATTCACTTATCTACCACAAATTTCTAACAATATAAACAAGGCTAAAACTTGGTTTAGAAATGCAATGGAGAAGCATAAGTACGAAGGTAAATATGTTTATTGTTATTGTACAAAAAGTTCGCATTTTGAATATGTAATGAACGAAGCTTTTAAAAATGACATTCATATTGAAACTTCTTCTGCTTTTGACATTAATATTGTGGAACATTTATTAGAAAAAGGGAAAATAAATAAAAATACGTATGTAGTTTGTAATGGTTTTAAACGCGATCAATACATTGAAAACATAACACGTTTAATTAATAACGGACATAAAAAAACCATTGCTGTTATTGACAACTACGAAGAGTTAGATTTACTTCAAGAAGGTATTAAAGGTAAATTCCAAATAGGAATACGTATTGCTTCAGAAGAAGAACCAAAATTTGAATTTTATACTTCGCGTTTAGGCATTGGGTATAAAAACATTTTGCCTTTTTACCGTAAAACAGTCGCTGAAAACCAAAATGTAGAATTGAAAATGTTACACTTTTTCATTAATACAGGTATTCGCGATACAGCTTATTATTGGAATGAGTTAAGTAAATGTATGAAAGTTTATACAAATTTAAAAAAGGAAAGCCCTACATTAGATAGTTTAAACATCGGTGGTGGTTTTCCAATTAAAAACTCATTGGCTTTTGATTACGATTATGCGTATATGGTAGATGAAATCGTTAACCAAATTAAATTAGCTTGTGAAGAAGCTGATGTTCAAGTTCCAAATATATTTACAGAGTTTGGTTCTTTTACTGTTGGTGAATCTGGCGGTGCTATTTACCAAGTATTGTATCAAAAACAACAAAACGATCGTGAAAAGTGGAACATGATCGATTCTTCTTTCATTACCACTTTACCAGATACATGGGCAATTAACAAACGTTTTGTAATGATGGCAGTAAACCGTTGGAATGATACGTACGAACGTGTGTTTTTAGGCGGATTAACGTGTGATTCTGACGATTATTACAATTCCGAACAAAACTTAAATGCCATTTATTTGCCAAAATTCAATAAAGACAAACCTTTATACATTGGGTTTTTTAATACAGGGGCTTATCAAGAACAAATTAGCGGACAAGGAGGTATTCACCACTGTTTAATTCCGCAACCAAAACATATTTTAATAGATCGTGACGAAAACGGAATTTTGGCAACCGAAGTATTTTCGGAACAACAAACCGCAGAAGATGTATTAAAAATATTAGGCTATTCAAATAATAAACAAACAAATAATAAAGAAAAATAATAGAATTATGAAAGGACCAATTTCACAGTTTATCGAACATAATTACCGTCATTTCAATGCAGCAGCCTTAGTTGATGCAGCTAAAGGGTACGAACAACATTTATTAGAAGGCGGTAAAATGCTTATTTCGTTAGGTGGTGCAATGTCTACCGCAGAATTAGGTGTTTCGTTGGCAGAAATGATCCGTCAAGATAAAGTACACTTTATTTCATGTACCGGAGCCAATTTAGAAGAAGATGTAATGAACCTAGTAGCACATTCACACTACAAAAGAATTCCAAACTGGAGAGATTTAACTCCGGAAGATGAACGTGAATTGTTAGACAGCCATTTTAATCGTGTTACCGATACATGTATTCCAGAAGAAGAAGCGTTTCGCCGTTTACAACAACATTTAGAAGATGTTTGGTATGCTGCAGAAGCAAAAGGAGAACGTTATTTACCGCACGAATTTTTATATCAAGTAGTAAATTCTGGTGTTTTAGAACAATATTATGAAATTGATCCAAAAGATTCTTGGATTGTTGAAGCAGCAAAGAAAAACTTACCTATAGTTTGTCCGGGTTGGGAAGATTCTACCACAGGAAACATCTTTGCATCAAACGTAATTAAAGGAAATTTAAAAGCATCAACAGTAAAATCGGGTATTGAATATATGATTTACCTAACAGAATGGTATCGTGCAAATTCTGGCGGAAAAGGAGTAGGTTTCTTCCAAATTGCGGGTGGTATTTCGGGTGATTTCCCTATTTGTGTGGTGCCAATGATGTATCAAGATTTAGAATGGACCGATGTTCCTTTCTGGTCGTATTTCTGTCAGATATCAGATTCAACAACATCTTACGGATCTTATTCTGGTGCAGTACCAAACGAAAAAATTACATGGGGTAAATTAGATACCGATACGCCAAAATTCATGATAGAATCTGATGCTACTATAGTTGCGCCGTTGGTATTTGCTTATATCTTAGGTCAATAAAAAAAAATAAAAAAAAGTAGGTATTTATTTGCATAATACCGCACAGCTATTGTATTTTTGAAACACAATAACTACCACAATAATGAAGAGAATAATTGTTGATTACGCAAAATTAACAAACGAAATTTTAAGCTTGTTAGTCGAAAGATTTCCTGACGGATATGATGATGCCGATGTCATTCAATTTAGCAATGCTAAAGGTGAACTTATAGAAGCAGTTGAAGTTAAAACAGACGATACTATTTATTTAGTAAAAGTTAGTACCAAACTTCAAGACAGAATTGAAAACTTTGAAGAAGAAGAAGAAATCCCAGAAGTTGATTCTATAAATGTTAAAGATTTAGACATTGAAGAAGACGATGATGAAGTTACATCTAAAAAATCTTCGAAGAAGAAATCTTCGAAAAAGAACGATGACGATGATGTAGAAGAAGGAGAGGATGAAGATTTTGACGATGATGACGACGATGATTTTGCTGATGACGACGATTTCGAAGACGACGAAGAGGAAGAAGAGTAATATAAGTACTAAAAAATCTAACTTTATAAAAGTTAGATTTTTTTATGCCCAATAAATAAGTAAAAAGTAGTCAATAAACATACTTTACGTTTAAAAAAAGTCAACCAAATAATAGCTAAAATAATTATAAAATAGTAATTTTACAGCCAAACAATACTTCGCTATGAGTTCAAAAATACTATTAACTTCAAAAGAAGTTGATATCATCTTACATCGTTTAGCGTGCCAACTAATAGAAAAACATAACGATTTTTCTAATACGGTATTAATAGGTATTCAACCACGCGGTAAATTTTTGGCAGATCGTATTACCAATATTCTAAAAAACGAATACGGAATTTCTACCATTGATCTTGGTTTTCTTGATATAACTTTTTTTAGAGACGATTTTAGAAGAAACGATAAACCTTTAGAAGCCAATAAAACACAAATAGATTTTTTAGTAGAAGATAAAAATGTAATTTTTATTGATGATGTTTTACATACAGGCAGAAGCATTCGTGCCGCTTTAACAGCAATTCAGTCGTTTGGCAGACCAAAAGAAATTGAGTTATTAGTATTAATAGATCGTAGATTCAGCAGACATTTACCAATTCAGCCCGATTACCGTGGTCGTCAGGTTGATGCCTTCAATAACGAAAAGGTGAGAGTTCAATGGAAAAACGATGATGCACCAAAAGACGAAGTGTATCTAATTTCTAATCCTTCATAATTTAAAACAACACAACAGCAAATTCAAATGAAAGAATTAAGCGTTAACCATTTATTAGGTATTAAATACATCAATAAAAACGATATTGATTTAATTTTTGAAACAGCAGATCAATTCAAAGAAGTAATTAATCGTCCTATTAAAAAAGTTCCTTCGTTACGCGATATCACCATTGCAAATATATTTTTTGAAAACAGTACCCGTACCAAATTATCTTTTGAGTTAGCACAGAAACGTTTGTCTGCAGATGTTATTAGTTTTTCCGCAGCACAATCATCTGTTAAAAAGGGCGAAACCTTAATTGATACCGTAAACAATATTTTATCAATGAAGGTTGATATGGTTGTGATGCGCCACAGCAATCCGGGTGCAGCTCATTTTTTATCTCGCAATGTAAAGGCAAGTATTGTAAACGCAGGCGATGGCGCACATGAACACCCAACCCAAGCTTTATTAGACAGTTTTTCAATACGTGAACGTTTAGGTGAAGTTGGTGGAAAAAAAGTTGTTATTGTAGGCGATGTTTTACATTCACGTGTAGCATTATCGAACATTTTTGCATTACAGATGCAAGGAGCCGAAGTTATGGTTTGCGGTCCTAAAACCTTAATTCCACGTTATATTACCGATTTAGGTGTAAAATACGAACCAAATTTGCGTAAAGCATTGGAGTGGTGTGATGTTGCAAATATGCTACGTGTACAAAACGAACGCTTAGATGTAAATTATTTTCCATCAACACGCGAATACGCACAACAATATGGGGTAGATAAAGAGTTGCTAGATTCTTTAAACAAAGAAATAGTCATAATGCATCCCGGACCAATAAATAGGGGAGTAGAGATCACATCAGATGTAGCCGATTCACAACAATCTGTCATATTAGATCAGGTAGAAAACGGAGTGGCAGTACGTATGGCAGTTATTTATTTACTTGCATCTAAAATTAAATAATAGTATTTTTAAAAGAAATATAAAATCGCCATTAAGAAATTGTTTGTTGCAAATAAACACAAATAAAGATAAAGCGATTCTATAATGACCAATAAAAATATAAATATCTAGATATGAAAGTGAAAGAAAAAAATAACGTGGTTGTATTTAAAAAAAGTAGTGAAGATCTTACTGATTTTGCAGCTAAAATAATTGATCAGCCAAACGTATTTAAAGATAAAAACATCATTATTGATTTAGAAGAAACTGAATTACGTCCTTCAGAACTTATTCCTTTTGAATCATTAGCGATTCTTCAAAAAAAGCAAAAAAAATCGTTTGTAATTGTTGCAGATATTGATTTTGATGAGGTTTCTGAAGAGATAATCGTTGTGCCAACGCTACAAGAAGGTTTCGATATCATTGAAATGGAAGAAATAGAAAGAGATTTGGGGTTTTAGGTAAAATTCCAAATCATTACTTCTTTAGTTTTATATTTTTGCATACCTAATATTACTTTCCGATACAATATCTTACTTCTCTTTATTAATAAGGGTTTACAAACAATATGTTGTACAATAGTGGTACATAAAATTAGTTTAAAGTAAAAAATTAAATTCAGAATAAATTTTTTGAATTACTTTATCAGGCAGATTTTGCTCGTCACATAATTTTTTAAAATGCTCGGTTGCTTCCACTACTTCATTTATAATTCCTTTTGCATTTTTTATCGAATAACGTTCGGCTAAATCTAATACATCTTGCCTATTAATATCCGCACGTTTATTATTAATAGCCATTGCTCTTGAAACACGAGTATAATTCATTAAAGCATCTAAAGGATACGTTAAGTCGTAGGCAGGTGTAAGATTCCATTTGTCTTTTTCATCGTCGTAAATAAAGCTAAAATTCTTTAAATGGTCATCAATATTTGCAAAAACCAAATTAAAAACCATGCGTTTGAATAACTGCTGAATATCTTTATGTGGAACTTTTAAATCAATAGCTAATTTAAAAAGATTGTCATAATTTGAATTCTCAGGTTTTTTAAAATCCCATCCTGTCATTCCAGAGGCTGTTAAAACATGTTGCTTTTCACCGTTTTGTCTATCAAAACGCAGCGTAGCAAAATGTTTATCATCAATCAACTTAGAAGGCATCATTTCTATTCCAATAGAAGTAGCTAATTGATAATATACAAATTCTACTTTTTCTTTTGAATAACCCGATTCTTCATCGATGGCTAATTTGATTAAATAGTGACTATACGTATCTGAACTTTCAAGATCACCAGCAATAATAGCACCTGATTGTTTATGTTCAGAAATCAAAATTTTAGGCCGAGCACCTCCTGCCGATGTTCCAATTTTAAAGATATTACGTAAAGCTAAATCACTTAGGTTTTTTTCATGAATAGATGACTTTACATCTAAAACCTTTTTTACAACCTCTGAAATCTCATCAATATTAATTTCAGCTTCTGTAGTAATCGTTTTTGAAGGCATAAATTCTAAAGCGCCCATTCCACGCTTACCTACATAGGTTAATTGTTCTAATGGAGAAATATTTACAGCTTTTTTATGATTGAATTCCAACCACTCTTTAAAAATTAAATTACCAAAAACATCAGGAAGTGAATCGGCTATCATGGAAGGTAAGCCTCTGAATGTTTCACCTTCAAATTCAGAAAACACCTGTACACTAGGTGTTCTACGAATGATATACGGAAACATTCTTTTATATTGATTGCTCGCTAAAAAATCTGGATGATACTGAAAAAAAGATTTTTTTTGATCTGCATCATAACCTATTTTACCAATTTCCATGTCTTTATAAACAACCGATATGATTTGATTTTTAGCCATATTAATACAAAGATTTACTATTGTTTAAATTTGTTATTTTACTTTGAATGAATTGATTAAAGTTTTTCATTTCATCAAAATGTTGTAAGATTTTTAAAACAGTTTCAAGCGTAGTATTCTCACCATTTTCTAGTTTAGAAATGGTAATTGGCGATAAATCTAATTCAGAAGCTAAATCTTGTTGTGTTAATTTCTCTCGCTTACGCAATAACTTACACCATTCGCCTAACGCTTTTTGAATATCTTTTATGGTAGCAAACTCCAACATAATATATATTATAATCTAAATAACAATCAAATATAGTTATTTTTTATATTATAATATAAATTTAAAAACAGTTATTTTCAAATGATGTTTATTGACTGGAGCTATATATAGATTTGAAATCTTGCTCCTTGGGTTTTAAAACATCAACCATCTCTTCTAATCCGCCAACAACTGAAAGTATTTTTAAAAATGAATCTAAAGAAATTACACCCTTTTGTTCAAATTTTCGCAATGTTGATAATGGGACCCAGCTCTTTCCGACAAACCTTCCTGAGTCAGTTCCATTTGTAATCGTCGGGCACGGATACTTTCAACGATTTTTCTTTGGACTTTTGATAATGATATAAGTAACATTATGGTATTATTTAAGTAGCTAAAATGTGAACAACTACTACTATTGTAGTATAAATTTACAAAAAACTAATATTATATTACATCAATTTGTTTTAATTGTCTGTTCATACTTTTTATATAATCAACTTGTAATTCTTTTGTAAGAAACGATTCTTGAATTAGTTTTTTCTTCTTTTGGTTGCAAAAAACGGCTATAGTATACCACCTTCAGCGGATTAAAGTGAGCATAGCGCAACGGCTCAAAGTGAACCACCTTCAGCGGGTGAAAGTGAACCACTAAAAATCGATTCTATCTGTATATATTTTCCGATCTTTTTTAATTAAAAAAGATCATGGCAAATACACAAATAGATATGCGAAAAATAAAACAGATTTTTAAACTCTACAGCGAAGGTGTCAGCAAGCGTAAAATAAGTCTAATTATAGGACTTTCCCGCAACACCATCACCAAGTATATTGATTTTTTTAAGCGTTATAACCTTACCAGCTACGAAGTGTCGGTCATGACACATGAGGAACTGAATAGCTTGTTTAAATCCGACCATAAGGATAAAAGCCCACAGTTATTGACCTTAGAAAAGTACTTTCCTTATTTTG
>Ga0233380_1000279_pt1 | contig 28682 bp, 25 predicted proteins | sample ElkDunMinimDraft_9_FD_191541 | JGI IMG/M metagenome (GOLD analysis project Ga0233380, IMG submission 191541) | Fecal eukaryotic communites from dung pellets of Tule Elk in California, USA - Elk Dung F36 | ecosystem: Host-associated > Mammals > Digestive system > Large intestine > Fecal | place... | reverse complement strand
GCCAACGCCATCTGTATCAAGGCTGACGAACGGGTCGCGCGCGAAAATACCCTGCTCGACATAGGTGGCGAGGAACTTCGACGCATCGTCGCGTGAAAGGCCCAGGGCCGTTTGCGTCAGATCATTAGTACCGAACGAGAAAAAGCGCGCTTCCTTGGCGATTTCCCCCGCCACCAGCGCAGCACGCGGCAGCTCAATCATTGTGCCAACGAGGTAGTCAAGCGTCCTGCCTTTCTCCTCAAAAACCTCAACGGCAACCGTGTCGACCAGCTTGCGCAGGATTTCCAGTTCGCGCCGGGTCGCTACCAGCGGAATCATGATCTCCGGCACAATAGCCTGTCCCTGCGCGTGGGCGACATCGCAAGCCGCCTCGAAAATGGCGCGCGCCTGAATCTCGTAGATTTCGGGGAAGGTAATGCCAAGGCGGCACCCGCGATGGCCAAGCATCGGGTTGAACTCGTGCAACTCTTCCGCGCGGCGCTTCAGCGTGTCCACGCCAATGCCGATCGTATCCGAAAGATCTGCGAAATCAGCATCGCTGTGCGGAAGGAATTCGTGCAGCGGGGGATCGAGCAGACGGATAGTTACGGGCAGCCCGGCCATCACTTCAAAAATCGCCGTGAAATCGGCGCGCTGTTCCGGAAGCAGCTTGGCGAGTGCGGTCCGGCGGCCAGCCTCGTCCTCCGCAAGAATCATCTGGCGAACGGCCGCAATGCGCCGGTCGTCGAAAAACATGTGTTCGGTACGGCAAAGCCCAATACCCTCGGCCCCAAACTGGCGCGCCATCCGGCAGTCGTCCGGGGTTTCGGCGTTGGTGCGAACCCTCATGCGTCGGTACTCGTCGGCCCATTCCATCAGCACGGCAAAGTCGCCGACAAGCTCTGGCTCGATAGTTGGCACTTCGCCCGCCATGATGTCGCCCCGGGCGCCATCCAGCGTGAGGAGATCCCCCTCCTTCAGTTCCCGACCACCGATCTTCAGCGTCCGGTTCTTCATGTCGATGGAAAGCCCGGAGGCACCGGAAACACAAGGGCGCCCCATGCCGCGTGCAACAACGGCCGCATGGCTGGTCATGCCGCCACGCGCCGTCAGGATACCCTTGGCCGCGTGCATGCCGTGAATATCTTCGGGCGAGGTTTCAACGCGAACGAGGATTACAGCCTCGCCCAGTTCGGCGCGTTTTTCCGCTGTATCTGCATCAAGGACAATAACCCCGCAGGCCGCGCCGGGCGAAGCCGGCAAACCTTGTCCCAGAATATCGCGCGGAGCCGAAGGATCGAGGGTGGGATGCAGCAACTGGTCAAGCGCCATGGGATCGACGCGGCGAACGGCGGTTGCCTTGTCGATCAATCCCTCGCCGACCATGTCCACGGCCATCTTCAGCGCAGCCTTGGCCGTGCGCTTGCCGCTACGGGTCTGCAGCATCCACAATTTGCCGCGTTCCACCGTGAACTCGATGTCCTGCATGTCGCGGTAATGCCGCTCCAGCAGTTCGAAGACATCTGCCAACTCAGCATAGGCCTGCGGCATAGCCTCTTCCATTGAAAGAGGCTTGGCGCCTGCAGCTTCCCGGGCCTTCCGGGTCAGGTACTGCGGCGTCCGGATGCCGGCCACGACGTCTTCGCCCTGCGCGTTGACCAGCCATTCGCCGTAATAGGCCTTCTCGCCTGTGGCGGGATCGCGGGTGAACGCAACGCCCGTGGCGGATGTGTCTCCCATGTTACCGAAGACCATTGCCTGCACGTTGACAGCGGTTCCCCAGTCGCCAGGAATGTCGTTGATCCGACGATAAACCTTTGCGCGATCCGCATCCCAGCTATCAAACACAGCGCGTATTGCGCCCCACAGCTGCTCTTGAACGTCCTGCGGGAACGGGCGGCCAAGCGCGTTTTCGACGATGGCCTTATAGCTCTTCACAAGCGCACGCCAGTGATCTGCATTCAGGTCAACATCGGCATAGAAGCCATTGTCTTCCTTGATGATCTCAAGAGCGTCTTCAAACAGATGGTGATCAATACCGAGCACCACGTCGGAATACATCTGGATGAATCGGCGATAGCTATCCCAAGCGAAACGGTCATCGCCCGATGTTGTGGCAAGACCCTGAACGGTTTCGTCGTTGAGGCCAAGGTTGAGCACCGTATCCATCATGCCGGGCATGGAAACGCGGGCGCCAGAACGCACCGAAACGAGCAGCGGATCGGCGGCATTGCCAAAGCTCTTGCCCACGGCCTGTTCGATATGGCGCAGGGCATCGTCTACGTCGCTGCGAAGGTCGGCAGAAAAGTCCGCACCTTCGGTAAGGTACTTCACGCACTCTTCGGTGGTGATGGTGAAGCCCGGGGGCACCGGAAGCCCGATGCCAGCCATCTCTGCAAGGTTTGCGCCCTTGCCGCCAACGATTGTCTTGTCCTTGGTGCGCGGATCATCGTGTACCGCGCCGCCGCCGAAGGTATAGACCTGCCTGTTCATTTCTTGCTCTGCTTTCCTGACAAGAAAGGGCGCCAAAGGTGGCAGCGTGCCAACCTTAGATCGCCCTCTCAAAGCATTAAAGTTATTATATATTCTGTAAAATCGGGGCGAATGGGCATTTTAGCCGATCAACCCTCGATCCGCGAGAAATCGGCCACTTGATGCACTGCATCGCGGAACCTGGCCAGAAGCGCAAGGCGCGTCTGCCGCTTGGTTTCATCCGCGTCGTTTACCGTCACCCCATCAAAAAAGGCGTCAATCGGTGCGCGCAGGGTGGCGAGCGCCGCCATTGCGCCAGCGAAGTCTTCTGCTTCGAGGGCTGAAGCGGCCCGAGGACCGGCTGAATCGAGTGCGTCCATCAGCTCCTTTTCAGCAGGTTCCGGCGTATAAGGCAGCGTGGTTTCGCTCTCCCGCCGCTCTGCCATCTTGGCAGCGATAACTGGCGCGAGGTCTGGATCGTCAACCATAGAGAGCGGGTCTTCTTCGCCAGTGCGTGCAATTTCGCCCTCTATGCCGCGCCAATCTTCCTTCTTGAGGATATTGGCGGCGCGCTTGTAGCCGGCCAGCAGGTTCGCGCCGTCTTCAATGCCCACGAAGGCCTGAAGGGCGTGGACGCGGGCAAGAAGGCGCACAAGATCATCCTCACCGCCCAGCGCAAAGACAGCATCGATCAGGTCGTGGCGAACGCCAGCCTCGCGCTGCTGGACCTTGAGGCGGTCGGCCACGAATGCGCGAACATCGCTCATGTACCGTCCGTCATAGATGGCAATCACGTTCACAGTTGCCTCACGAACGGTTTCGCCGGCCTGGCTTACGCCGGGGTCGTCCTGAATTCCTTGATCCAGGTAGCTTTGCCTGGCCTCCTTCAGCCACGACACAAGTTCCCCACGCAATTGATTGGACGTCGTGAGAGACAAGATGCCAAGCGCTGCCCGTCTAAGTCCATAGGGATCTTTCGAACCCGTCGGCTTCATGTTTTGCATGAAAAAGCCGGCGATTGTGTCCAGCTTGTCTGCCAGTGAGACAGCCACCGTAACGGGCGCATCCGGCACTTCATCGCCCTGACCCACCGGCTTGTAATGATCGCGAATGGCATCGGCCACAGCGTCCGGCAAGCCTTCGGCACGGGCATAATATCCGCCCATCAGGCCTTGCAGTTCGGGGAACTCACCTACCATTTCGGTGACAAGGTCAGCCTTGCAGAGACGCGCAGCCAGTTCAGCTTCGTCAGCATTGGCACCTTTTACGACGCCCTCTTCAACCAACCAGCGCGCCAGCTTGGCGACCCGGTCGACCTTGTCGGCGACAGTGCCCAGCTTCTCGTGGAAGGTGATGCGTTCAAGACCAGCGGCATGTTGCGCCAGAGCCTTCTTGCGGTCCTGCTCCCAGAAAAACCGGGCGTCGGACAGGCGCGCCGCCAGCACCTTGCGGTTGCCGGCGACAATCGCCGCTCCCCCGTCTTCCGCCGCGATGTTGGCGGTGCAGACGAAGGCGTTGGCCAGCTTGCCCGCCTTGTCACGGCAAATGAAATATTTCTGGTTTGTCCGCGCCGTTAGCTGAATAACCTCAGGTGGAACCTCAAGAAATTCTTCATCGAAACGGCCCAGCAGCGGCACCGGCCATTCGGTAAGGCCCGCGTTCTCCACGACCAGACCTTCGTCCTCGACCAGAACCAGTCCAACCTCGGCGGCAGCAGCCCGCGCCTTGTCGCGAACCAGCGCCTCACGTTCCCGGTGATCAACGATCACGTGGCAAGCACGCAGCTTGTCGGCGTAGTCATCGGCGCTGCCGATGGTGATTTCGCCGGGGCAGTGGAAGCGGTGGCCCTTGGTGGCATAGCCGGAGCCGATGCCGCCGACTTCGCATTCGATCAGTTCCTCACCCAGAATGGCGACGATGCCGGAAAGCGGGCGCACCCAGCGCAGGCTTTCGGTGCTGATCGAAGCAGCGCCCCAGCGCTGTGATTTCGGCCAAGGAAACGCCCGGATAATGGCGGGGATCGCCTCTGCCAGAACATCGCTCATTGCCCGGCCGGGCTTTTCGCTGATGGCGAAATAGATGCCGCCACGTTCGGTAAGCTGGCCCTGTGTCAGGCCAGTCTTGCGCAGAAAACCTTCCAGAGCCTGTGGCGGCGCCGAGGTCTTGGGGCCTTTCACTTCCTCGCTGACTGCCTCGGTCGCCTGCGGCAAACCGCGCGCGATGAGGGCAAGGCGGCGTGGCGTCGTCCAGACGGTGATCTCCCCGACAGTGACGCCAGCGGCAGCCATCTGCTCACGAAACAGCTTTTCAAGACTGGCGCGGGCACCTGCCTGCATCCGGGCCGGAATTTCTTCTGAACGAAGCTCAAGGAGGAAGTCGCTCATGCCGTCCACCCCGGGAATTTTTCGCTCCACTGCGCAGAGTTCTTCGCGATCCACGCCTGACAGCTGCCTTTGGCAAGGTCGCGGACGCGGCCCATGTAGCTGGCCCGTTCCTGTACCGAAATCACGCCGCGCGCCTGAAGAAGGTTAAACAGATGGCTCGCCTCAATCGCCTGATCGTAGGCAGCGAGCGGAATGCCGGCATCGATGCATCGATTGCACTCAGCCTCAGCCCTAGCGAATCCTTCGAACAGTGCAGCGGTATCAGCGATCTCGAAATTATACTTCGACAGCTCGCGCTCATTTTCAAGGAACACGTCGCCATAAGTGACGCCGTGATCGTTGAACTTCAGGTCGTACACCCGGTCAACGCCTTGTATATACATGGCCAGTCGTTCCAACCCATAGGTCAGTTCGCCGGCCACCGGCTTGCAATCAAAGCCGCCGACCTGCTGAAAATATGTGAACTGCGTGACTTCCATGCCGTCACACCACACTTCCCAGCCCAGCCCCCAAGCGCCGAGTGTAGGCGATTCCCAGTCATCCTCTACAAAGCGGATGTCATGCTTCAGCGGATCGACGCCAATGGCAGCTAGGCTCTCAAGATAGAGTTCCTGCAGATTCGACGGATTGGGCTTCAGGATGACCTGATACTGGTAATAGTGCTGCAGCCGGTTCGGGTTTTCGCCATAGCGGCCATCGGTTGGCCGGCGCGAAGGCTGGACATAGGCCGCGTTCCACGGCTCTGGGCCGAGCGCACGTAGTGTCGTTGCCGGATGAAAGGTCCCCGCGCCCATACGCATGTCGTAGGGCTGAAGGATAAGACAACCGTGCGCACTCCAGAACGCGTGGAGGCGCAGGATCATCTCCTGGAAGCTAAGGATGCTGGCCGCGTCAGACATGGTTCGGGCCTTTGGCGGATGGGTGGATTTCGGTCAACCGTCGATGCTTACGCCGCGGCGGCAAGGCAGCCCTGTTCATCGACAGGCGAGGTTTCGTTGCTATATCGGCGATATGATCAAATCGCCCCGTCCCTTCGCTGGTATTCTGGCCCTTTTTACCGCCCTGCTCTCTCCGCAGGCAAACGCACAGCAACCGAGCGAACAGGTCGTACGCCCTGCGCTTTGGAAAGTGGCCGATGCTGACACAACCATATATCTGTTCGGCACCGTCCACGCACTGCCACACGGCATTCCCTGGTATCGCGGCGAGATCGCGACTGCCTTCGAAGAATCGAAGGAATTGGTGACGGAAATCATCGATGATGATCAGGCGGCCGTGCAAAAGGCTGTCCTGGCGACGGCAATCCTGCCCGAAGGACAAACCCTGCGCGAAATGATGTCGGCTGACGACAAGGCGAAGTATGAGGCTGCGCTGGCGAATGTGGGGATGTCGCCTGCCTCGCTCGACAGGGTCGAGCCGTGGTTTGCTGGTATAACGCTTGCCGTCGTGCCGCTTCAGAAGGGCGGCCTGTTGCCGCAGAACGGCGTGGAAAGCACGCTGAACACTCGCTCCAAAGCATTGGGGCAAGCGCATGCCGCGCTGGAAACGGCGGAGTACCAGCTTGGCCTGTTCGATTCCCTGTCCATCGACGTTCAGAAGCGGTTCCTCATGGACGTGGTGGAAAGCCTGCCGTCTGTCACCGCAGACCTTGGCCACATCATCAATGCGTGGAAAGGAGGCGACATAGAGCAAATCGCCCGGCTGATGCAGGAGCAGGAGAACGACCCCGAAGTGCTCGACGTGATCTTGTACAAGCGTAATGCCGCATGGGCAGACTGGATCAAAGCGCGCCTCGACAAGCCAGGTTCCGTGTTCGTCGCGGTAGGCACGGGCCACCTTGCCGGTTCGCAAAGCGTACAGGAAAAGCTTGCGGTAATGGGCATCACGGCCTCCCGGGTACAGTGATGCGCCGCACCGTCATTGCAGTATTCGCGTTGCTGTTTGCCGCTTCAGGCTGCACGCAAAGCGGACGCGAGACTGCCACCCCGGCACTGTGGGAAGTGACCGGCCCTAGTGGCGAGAGTGGATGGCTGTTCGGCACGATCCACGCATTGCCAGCCCCGGTTTCGTGGCAATCGGAAAAGGTAGAACATGCGCTGGCCAAGTCGGACCGGCTGGTGCTTGAAATCGACAATGCCGACGATCCCGCAGCGCTTGCGGAGGTTTTTACGCGTCTGGGGCAAACATCCGGCCAGCCCGCCATCGAACAGCGCGTGCCCATAGAGGCACGGCCGCAGCTTAAGCGCCTGCTGGACAAGACCGGCCTTACCGAGCAACGCTTTGATAACGTTGAAACCTGGGCTGTCGCCATTACCCTCTCCCAGGCAGCGGCGAAGGATATGGATAGCCGCCACGGCATTGATCGGGAAATCATGCGTGCAGCCGCAGGCAAGCCGATAACCCAGCTTGAAGGCGCGGAAACACAGCTTCGCATATTCGACAGCCTTCCCGAGAAGGAGCAGGCTGACCTTCTGGCCGGGGTCGCTCGGGATGCAGGCGACGGCCTGATGCAGGACCGACTGAGCAGAGCGTGGACCAGTGGCAACATGGCCGTGATCGAGGCGGAAACAAAAAGTGGCCTGCTTGCGGATCCGGAACTGCGCGCTGCCTTGCTGGTGGATCGCAATGTACGGTGGGCGAACACACTGGCCGACCTACTCAAGTCAGGCACAAAACCGCTAGTTGCTGTGGGCGCAGCACATATGGCTGGACCCGAAGGGCTGCCGGCTCTTTTGGCAGCGCGCGGGTTTACGGTAACGCGAATCCAGTAGGCTCGCTTGCATTTTGCCCTTGGTTTCGCTAGGGGCGCGCGCTTCCCGTTATGGTCATCCCTGGAGGCGTGACGGGCATTATTGTGCATTCCAGTGATTTCAGAAGGTAGTAAAAATGAGCGAAGCGCTTACACTGCCGGCCGAGACGCGCGAACGGGCAGGCAAGGGAGCCTCCCGTGTTCTGCGTCGCGAAGGCCGCGTCCCCGCCGTCATCTATGGCGGTAATGAAGAGCCCCTTTCGATTCACGTCGAGGAAAAGGAATTGGCCCGCCAGCTTGGCACCGGTCACTTCTTCAATTCGATCGTCGAGCTCGAAGTTGGCGGCAAGAAGCTGCGGACGTTGCCTAAGGACGTTGCGTTCCACCCCGTCACCGAGCGCCCGCTCCACGCTGACTTCCTGCGCGTTTCCAAGAACGCCACGGTTACCGTCAACGTGCCGGTGATTTTCACCAACGAAGAAGCCTCGCCGGGCCTGAAGCGCGGCGGCGTGCTGAACGTAGTGCGTCACGAGCTGGAGCTGGTTTGCGACGCGAACCGCATTCCCGACGACATCTCGATTGATGTCACCGGCCTGGATGTCGGCGATTCGATCCATATCAGCAGCGTTTCGCTGCCCAAGGGTTCGACCAGCGCGATTACCGACCGCGACTTCACTATCGCCACGATCGTTGCTCCTTCCGCGCTGAAGAGCGAAGAAGGCGACACCGCCAAGGCAGAAGACGAAGCCGAAGGCGAGTAATCGGCTACGCCTTCTCCCATCAGAGAAGGCGTCAACGTTATAGCATTGGATGGGGTGGTCGCTGTGGAAACGGCGATCCCCCCAACCGGGTAAGGCCGGCTGAATTGTCAGGCACTGCGCCACTCTCTCCCGTTAGGGAGAGGAATGAGGGAGCGCAATTTTTATGCAGCTATGGGTCGGCCTCGGCAACCCCGGTCCGCAATATGCCATGCAGCGGCACAATGTCGGCTTCATGGCGGTGGACACCATTGCCGAAATATATGGGTTTGGCCCCGTTCAGAAGAAGTTTCAGGGCTGGCTGCAGGAAGGCCGCATCGGCTCGGAAAAGATTCTGCTTCTGAAACCTGCCACTTTCATGAACGAAAGCGGTCGCGCCGTTGGCGAGGCCCTTCGCTTCTACAAGCTCGGCACCGATGCCCTCACCGTCTTCCATGATGAGCTTGATCTCGCTCCCTTCAAGGTGAAAGTTAAGCAAGGTGGCGGCACTGCCGGCCACAACGGCCTGCGTTCCATCGACCAGCATCTGGGCCCTGATTTCCGCCGGGTCCGGATCGGCATTGGCCATCCTGGCCACAAGGATCGGGTGACGGGCTACGTGCTGGGTAACTATGCCAAGGCCGAGATAGATGATCTGGCAGACATGCTGGGCGCAATCGCCGGCGAGGCCGAATGGCTGGCCCGCCGCGACGATGCCCGCTTCATGAGCGAGATGGCCCTCAGGCTGGCCGAATAGCTCGACAAGCTGGGAAATCGCCGACAGTCTCTCCAAGGGAATAATCCGGAGAGCAAAAAATGCCAAACATCAGCCGCCGCACGATGCTTGCCGCAAGTGGAGCCATCGCGGCTGCCGCTGCGGTACCCGCCGGTGCGCAGGGTTCCCCGGCAAAATCCTTGGCGGGCAAGTCCTTTCTTATCACAGGTACATCTTCAGGTTTTGGCCGGCTCGGCGCGCTGCTGTACGCCCGGCAGGGCGCCAGGGTTTTCGCGACGATGCGCAACATGCCGCGTCCAGAAGCCGACGAACTGCGCAAGATCGCTGCGGACGAGAATCTGGACATCACGGTCCTGCCGCTGGACGTACTGTCGGATGAACAGGTTGCCTCCACGATTGCCGAGGCAGAAAGGCTAGCGGGCGGCGCGCTCGACGTGCTTGTCAACAACGCTGGCGTAGTCATGGGCGGGCCAGTGGAAATGCACGACATGGAAGCGACACGCCTTGCCTTCGACACCAATGTGTTTGGCTTGCAACGTACAGCGCGGGCTGTCCTGCCCGCCATGCGACAACGAAAGTCTGGGCTGATCGTCAACATCTCGTCGCAACAGGGCCGGGTCATCATGCCGGGAATGGGTCTCTATGCCCCGACCAAGTTCGCAGTTGAGGCCATGAGCGAACAGCTTGCCTATGAGGTGGCCCCGCATGGTATTGATGTGCTGATCATCCAACCCGGTGGTTTCCCGACGAACGTAGGGGCTAATCGGGCCCGCTATAACAGTGAGATCGCAGCCCGCGCCGACCAGCGCCATGCGGCAGGCTACCCCGAAATGGTCGCGAGCATGTCACGCTCTCCGCAACCACCCCCGGCGCGACCGGGAAAGACCGGCCAGCAGTCAGCGATGACTTCTAATATTGATCCGATGGACGTCCCCCGGGCTATTGCAGAAATTGCTGCCATGCCCGCTGGCGGCAGGCCGCTGCGCCGGGCAGTCCATCCCGGCAACAAGCCGCAGCTCGAAATAAACCGAATTTCTCGCGAGACACAGCTGACTTGGCTGGCGAATTCGCCTTACGGTGAGTGGGTCCGTGCCGTGCAGACGTAAACGGGCTTAGAAAGCCCCCATCCCAATTGCCATGAAACTGGTCAAAGCGTGCTTCCCCCGCTATGGGCGCGCCCATTGGCAATTGGAGTAAGACATGGGTTTTCGTTGCGGGATTGTGGGCCTGCCGAACGTCGGCAAGTCGACGCTGTTCAATGCGCTGACCGAAACACAGGCAGCGCAGGCAGCGAATTACCCGTTCTGCACGATCGAGCCGAACGTCGGCCAGGTCGGCGTTCCGGATCCGCGCCTTGATACATTGGCGAAGATCGCTGGCTCGGCAAAAATCATTCCGACCCAACTTGGCTTTGTCGACATTGCCGGCCTGGTGCGCGGCGCATCAAAGGGCGAAGGACTGGGCAATCAGTTCCTTGGCAATATCCGCGAAGTGGACGCCATCGTCCATGTGCTGCGCTGTTTCGAAGATGATGACATCCAGCATGTCGATAACAAAGTTGACCCGATCTCGGACGCCGAGACGGTTGAAACAGAGCTGATGCTGTCTGACCTCGAAAGCCTGGAAAAGCGCGTCCCGGCAGCCCAGAAGAAGGCCGCGCAAGGCGACAAGGAATCGAAAATCATCGCCGCAGTTCTGGGCCAGGCTTTGGATCTGCTGCGTGAGGGCAAGCCAGCCCGGCTAACAAAGCCCCGTGATGAGGACGAAGCACGCGTTTTCGCGCAAGCGCAGCTCCTGACGGCAAAGCCGGTCCTATACGTCTGCAATGTCGAGGAAGAGTCCGCCGCTGCGGGCAACGATTTCTCTGCGCGCGTCTTTGAAAAGGCCAAGGCCGATGGAGCCAACGCCGTAATCGTCTCGGCCGCGATCGAATCAGAGCTGGTCGGCATGGACCCCGAAGAGAGGATGGTCTTCCTGGAGGAGCTTGGCCTTAAGGAAACCGGCCTCGCCCGCATCATCCGATCTGGTTATGACCTTCTGCACCTTATCACGTTCTTCACCGTCGGCCCCAAAGAGGCCCGCGCCTGGACCGTCCACAAGGGGGCCAAAGCGCCCGAAGCGGCCGGCGAAATCCATTCGGACATGCAGCGCGGCTTCATCCGTGCCGAAACCATCGCCTATGACGATTACGTCGCCCTGAACGGCGAGAATGGCGCCAAGGAAGCAGGCAAGCTGCGGCAGGAAGGCAAGGAATATGTCGTGCAGGACGGCGACGTCATGCACTTCAAGTTCAACGTCTGACGCTCGGACGCTCTGATTACTGCGCATTGCCCGGGTCGGACAATGCGCAGTCATTTGCTGGCTTTGCGGGAGCAACAAACGTGAAATCGGTAAATCGGCTGGTGGCCGTCAGCGCCCTTTCGCTTTGCCTGACATCTCCCGCCGGGGCGCAGGAGCATGACCATTCACAGATGGATCATGCCGCCATGGACCCTGCTCCTGCCGCCGAAGCGGAAATGGCACTTCCGGCCCCATCCCTGCCTGCCGATGGTTCCGGAACGTCACGCCTGCCGGCAAACGATAGCGGGATGACCGGCCTGCACATCCCGACAGGCGACTGGATGGTAATGGCGCACGGCTATGTCTCGCCGCAATATACCAATCATGGCGGACCACGCGGCAGCAACAAGTTCTACGCCACCTCCATGTTCATGGTTTCCGGCGAGAAAGAAGCTGACTGGGGCCGCTTCCAGCTGCGTTCAATGTTGAGCCTTGAACCGGCAATGGATGCGCGCGGTTACCCTAACCTGTTCGCCACGGGCGAAACGGCAGATGGCGTACCTCTGGTCGATCGCCAGCACCCACACGACCTGTTTATGGAGCTAGCGGCCCGCATCGATTTTAATATCGGCGAGGACACCCGGCTATTCCTCTATGGTGGGCCGGTCGGGGAACCTGCCATCGGCCCCAGCGCCTTCATGCACAGGGGTTCTGCCGAGTATAATCCCGAGGCGCCAATCACGCATCACTGGTTTGATTCCACCCACATCACCTATGGCGTAGTGACAGGCGGACTTTCCGGAAGCACGTGGCAGCTTGAGGCTTCTGCTTTCCGGGGTGAGGAACCAGACGAGCAGCGGTGGGGTATCGAAAAGCCCAGCCTCGATAGCTGGTCGATACGCGGCACCATCAACCCCGCACCGGATTGGGCGCTGCAGGCAAGCTATGCCCGGATCAAGGAGCCTGAGGCTATACATCCGGGGCAGGACGAGCACCGCTATACCGCATCTTCCCACTACGCCAACGGTTCCGGGTTATCCGCAATGCTGGCTTTCAGTGCCAAGGAACGGATACCGGGCGACACCCTTACGGCGTGGCTGGCCGAAGCGAACTGGAACATGGATGAGGCCAACACGATCTTTGGCCGTTTTGAGAACGCCAGTTCTGACGAGCTTTTCCCGGATCACCATGCCCCCCTTCACGACACCGTTTTTCGGATAAGCAAATTCCAAGCCGGTTATGCCCGCCGCATGCACATCGGTCCGCTGGAGGTCGCACTGGGCGGATCTCTTTCGGCCTATTCCAAACCCGATGCACTCGATGGAGCTTACGGTAACGATCCGGTTGGTTATACGGTCTTTACCCGCATATCGCTGGGCGGGTGAGAGAGCACGCATGCAATATTTCGAGGATCTGGAGATCGGAAAGGTTGAGCGCTTTGGATGCTATGCCGTCACCCGCGAAGAAGTGATAGACTTTGCCTCACGCTATGATCCTCAACCTTTTCATCTGGATGATGAAGCTGCCTCACACACTTTCTTCGGAAAGGTGGCGGCCAGCGGCTGGCACACCTGCGCCATGTTTATGGCGATGATGGTGCAGGAAATGGAACGCGTGGGACATCAGGGTATGGGCTCACCGGGCCTTGACGAACTGCGCTGGCACCGGCCTGTCTATCCCGGCGATACTCTTGGCTGCGAACGCGAGATTTTCGAAAAGGCGCTCAGCCGGTCACGGCCCGGCATGGGCATCTTCAAAAGCAGGATGCGCGTGCTGAATCAGCATGGTGATTTGGCAATGAGCTTTCTGTCGACCGCCTTCATCGCGGTACGCGAGCCGTAAGCGGCTAAGCGTTACAGTCTAGCACGCCCTGCGTCGTAAATACTGGCCGTTCGAAGCGGTCTGTGATCGTCAATAGCGCGCTATCACCTTCCGCACGCTCTTCAAAGCGCAAGGCATGGGTCCGACCAACATACTCTGCCCTCACACCTTGGGGTAGCTCGACGCTGGCTGAATCGGCAGCGAAAACAAGTAGCTTGCCGCCAAACTTTATCAACGCCTGCTGCGGCAGCGCGACAACTAGCGGGAGCGCGTCAACTGCAGCGTCTTCCAGGAATGCGCATCCGGCGCCCGATCGACCGTTTCGTTTCCTGTCTTCCAGTGTAATGCCCTCGGGCGTGATCGGCTCGACCGGCGGACGACGATTCTGCGCTGCCTCAACCGCTGCGATATCGGCCGCATCGTTGCCGGCGATTTCCTCCGGCGTAGCCGAGCTACCGCAGCCTGCAACAAGCAGTGCCGATATTACTATGAATCGCCCTTTCAGCGCCCGCCAATTGATCATTTCCGTCCAAACAACTTCTCAATATCCGCGTGAGCCAGCTTAACCCACGTTGGGCGTCCGTGGTTGCATTGGCCCGATCGCGGCGTTCGTTCCATCTCGCGCAGCAGCGCGTTCATTTCCGCCACCGACAGTGATCGGCCGGCCCGCACGGAACCATGGCAGGCCATTGTCGCCAGCACGTGATCCAGTCTTTCGCCCAGCAGCAGCGCTTCACCGTTCTGCGCAAGGTCGTCGGCGATGTCGCGGACGAGGGCGTGAACATCGCCCTTGGCAAGAACAGAGGGCACGGCACGCACCAGCATGGCCGCGGGGCCAAAGCGTTCTATGGATAGCCCGAGCCCGGCGAGAGCCTCTGCCTTTTCCTCGATCCGATCGCATGATGGTTCATCAAGCTCGATGACTTCCGGCAGCAGCAGCGCTTGCGAAGCCGCAACCTTGCCCCCTGCCCCTGCCGCGCGCAGCGATTCCAGCACAAGGCGCTCATGTGCGGCGTGCTGATCAACGATGACAAGCCCGTCATCGGCCTCGGCGATGATGTACGTATTGGCGACCTGCCCCCGCGCCGCGCCGAGTGGGAAATGGGCCGCCTCGGCGATGTCCTCGGCAACCTCTGCCCGTGCCGAAGGCGGGGCCATCATCGACTGTTCGTAACCGCGCCACGATTGGCCCACGTCGTTTACCCGGTCACGCGGCTGCGAATACTCGCGGGCAAACAGCGATGTGAGTGCTGCTGCGGGAGCAGGAACAATCGGTTCCACCTGCCATGCCCCCATGGCGGCAACTGCAGGTGCCTGGGCGCTCCGTTGTCCGGCACTTTCCAGGGCATGGCGGAGCCCGCTCACGATAAATCCCCTCACGAATGCTGGATCGCGAAAACGCACTTCGGTTTTGGCCGGATGGACATTCACGTCGACCTCTTCCGAAGGAATTTCAAGGAACAGGGCCAGCACGGCATGGCGATCTCGCGCCAACATGTCAGCATAGGCACCCCGAACCGCGCCGATTAGCAGGCGATCCTTAACGGGGCGCCCGTTAACGAAAAGATACTGGTGGTCAGCCACGCCGCGGTTGAAGGTCGGCAGTCCAGCCACCCCCGTCAACCGCGCAGGGCCACGCTGCAGATCGATAAGTACCCCATCGTCGGCCAGTTCCCGCGCCACGATACGTGCGACCCGGTGCGCAGTATCTTCACCCGGCTGAACAGCCAGCACGCGGCGGCCATCGTGTTCCAGCGTAAAGCCGATCTCAGGCCGGGCCATCGCAAGGCGGCGCACGATATCGAGGCAGGCCGCATATTCGGAGCGCGCTGAACGCAGAAACTTGCGACGCGCGGGCACCTTGCCGAACAGGCTTTCGACCCGGATGCGCGTGCCAGGCGGCAGGGCGGCGGGACCTTCGGCAGCAAGAGCTCCGTGATCGATAACGCGCCGCCAACCCTCTGCGACACCGCGCGGCCGGCTCTCGACCGTCAGGCAGGCCACGCTGGCGATCGAGGGCAAAGCTTCACCGCGAAAGCCGAGCGTCGCGACTCGCTCGATATGTTCGTCGGGCAATTTGGATGTGGCATGGCGTTCCAGTGCAAGGCCAATTTCAGCGGGGGTCATGCCGCAGCCGTCATCCGTAACTTCGATCAGGTCCAGTCCGCCCGCGGACAACTTCACCGCTACGGACGTGGCGCCGGCATCGATGGCGTTTTCGACCAGTTCTTTTAGCGCTGCAGCCGGGCGCTCAACCACTTCTCCCGCAGCAATGCGGTTAACAAGGTCGTCTGGGAGCTTGCGAATTGTCGGCATAATAAAATGTTAGCGACGAAGCGTTATGAATTCGACCCAGCATTGCGGTTTGTGCATAGGTTTTGACACAAAATTTTGGCCTTTCATAATTCCATGCGGTAAGGAGCCGCCACCCATGCCAAAATGCCGGTCAGGGGGGCCGTTTCCCAAACGGCAATTACCGGCAATTAGACGGATTCGTAGATGGCTTTTCGATTCTTCAAACTTGGTTCCCAGAACATGGCAATCGACCTCGGCACGGCGAACACTCTCGTCTATGTGCAGGACCGAGGGATTGTACTCAACGAGCCGTCCGTAGTGGCGATAGAGACAATCAACGGAATCAAGCGGGTCAAAGCCGTTGGCGACGATGCAAAGATGATGATGGGCAAGACGCCTGACAACATCGAAGCTATTCGTCCGCTGCGGGACGGCGTCATCGCTGACATCGAAATCGCGGAAGAGATGATCAAACATTTCATCCGCAAGGTGCACGGCAAGAGAAGCCTGTTCCGCTATCCTGAAATCGTGATCTGCGTGCCTTCGGGCTCCACGTCGGTTGAGCGCCGAGCGATTCGCGACGCTGCATCGAACGCAGGCGCCAGCCAAGTCTATCTGATCCTTGAGCCGATGGCGGCTGCAATTGGTGCAGACATGCCTGTAACCGAGCCGGTAGGCTCGATGGTTGTCGACATCGGCGGCGGTACGACGGAAGTCGCCGTACTTTCGCTACGGGGCCTTGCCTACACCACGTCGGTTCGCGTGGGAGGTGACAAGATGGACGAAGCTATCGTCAGCTACGTGCGCCGCCACCACAACCTTCTGATCGGTGATGCGACAGCGGAACGGATCAAGAAGGATTACGCCGTCGCGACCATCCCGGCTGACGGCATCGGTGAGACGATCCACATCAAGGGCCGCGATCTGGTTAACGGCGTGCCCAAGGAAATCACCATCACCCAGGCGAATGTTGCAGAGGCTCTTTCCGAGCCGATCGGCGCCATTGTTGAGGGCGTCCGTATCGCGCTGGAAAACACTGCACCTGAACTGGCCGCCGACATTGTTGATCAGGGAATTGTCCTGACCGGCGGCGGCGCGCTCATTAAGGGGCTGGATGATTATTTGCGTGAGGAAACGGGCTTGCCCGTAAGCATCGCCGAAGATCCTCTGTCCTGCGTCGCCCTGGGCACGGGCCGTGCGATGGAAGACCCGGTATATCGCGGCGTGTTGATGACAGCCTGATTGCGGCAACCGCTGGCGGCCTTATAGCGGGCGCCGGCACTTATGGAGAAGGCACCGCATGGCGCCGTCGTCAAATCGGCGCTCCGGCAGTTCGCGCAGGGCGCAATATACGACCTTTATCGGCTACCTTGTTGGTGGTGCGGGTGCGGTCGTCGGTGCCACATTCCTGATCGTCTCGATTTTCAACCCTGGCTTCATGTCGACTCTTCAGGGTGTAAGTTCGGACGTGGTTGCACCGGCCTCGCGGGCAGCTGCGGAAGGCAAGGCCGAGAGCGCAGATTTCCTTGAAGCAATATCCGGATACCTGGACGCAGGCCGTCAGAACGCAGAACTGAAGCGTGAGATCGAGCAGGCAAAGGTCCGCTTGGTCGAAGCGGACGGCATTGCCGAGGAAAATGCGCGATTGAAGGCTTTGCTTGGCCTTATGGCTAACGAGCCCAAGCCCGTCATCGCAGCCCGGCTCATCGGATCGAGTTCAGCCAGCACCCGGCGTTTTGCCACCTTGGGCGCTGGCGCGCGTGAGGGCGTAGCCGTTGGTATGCCGGTGCGGAGTCCACGCGGCCTTGTTGGCCGGGTTCTGAGTGTATCAGATTCAACTGCGCGCGTGCTGCTTATTACCGATACGGAAAGCCTCGTCCCTGTCCGCAGGGCAAATGATGGCATTCCCGCCTTTGCCCAGGGGCGCGGCGACGGCACCTTGCAAATCCGGCTGATCAATTTGGGGATCAATCCGCTGAAGCGCGGGGATACGTTCGTCACTTCGGGGTCGGGCGGCCTCTACAGGCCCAACACGCCGATCGCCATCGTCGGTACGGTTACCAACGATGGCGCAATAGCCTATGTGTTGAGCAATCCGGCCAGTAACGATTATGTTGTCGTGGAAAGGATGTGGGCCACCAACTCCTCATCAGGCCAGGCTGCAGGAGAAGAACAAGGGGCTGAAGCACAGGCGCCCGCCCTATGAAGCGCCCATTCGAGGATTCGCTCAACCGGCGTATCAACAAAGCTCCGTCACCAATTGTAGCGATGGCCGTGCCCTGGGTAACCGTGATGCTCGGCTCGCTGGTTCCTGCACTGCCAATAATTACATCCAGCCCCGTGGTCCCACCCTTCGGCTTCATGCTGCTGGTAGCGTGGCGACAGATCCGGCCTGGCTTGCTCCCGGTCTGGGCGGGGCTGCCGCTTGGACTGTTCGACGATTTGTTCAGTGGCCAACCCTTCGGCAGCGCCATGCTGGTATGGTCATTGGCAGTAATAGTCTTGGACATAATCGAAGCCCGATTTCCCTGGCGGACGTTTTGGCAGGAATGGCTAATCGGGGCGCTCATGATTGCGGCGTGCCTTCTGGCTGACGCGGTGTTAGCCAACGTCTCGGGCGGGTCGACCCCGATTAGGATCATTGTGCCGCAATTGGCCCTATCGATACTGCTCTATCCATTGATTGGGCGGCTTGTCGCTGTATTCGATCGGTTCAGGCTCCTGCCCTTCGCGAAAGTTTAATAATGTTCAGCAGCGGGCGGCATGTTAGCACCGCCATTCTCAGGCAGACTTTTGACCGCCGCGCGATCGTTATCGGTGGACTGCAGCTTGGCGTTGGGGTCCTTCTGGCAGCGAGAATGGGCTGGCTCGCGATTTTCCAGAACGAGAAGTACAAGCTCGATTCGGAAAGCAACCGGGTCAACCTAACGCTCAGCCCACCCCGGCGGGGCTGGATACTGGACCGCAATGGCGCTCCGCTCGCTTCGAACCGTACCGATTTTCGCGTCGACATCATTCCGGACAGGCTCGTTGATGCCGATCGAACAGTCACCGAACTTGGCGTGCTTCTTAAGTTTACCGACATTGAGGTTCGCGATCTTCGGGACAAGCTTGATAAGGCTCGTGGCTTTCAACCGGTTGAGGCTGCAGCCGGGCTAGATTGGGAACGCTTCGCTGCAGTAAGCGTCCGTCTGCCCGATTTGCCGGGAGTGGTGCCGCATCGCGGCTTTTCGCGCTACTATCCGACAGGACCTTCGGTGGGACATCTGATCGGATATGTCGGTACGGCGTCTGCCGAAGATTATGAGAAGGAACGCAACCCCCTTCTGATTACACCTGGCTTCAAGATCGGCAAAGATGGTCTTGAAAAACAGTTTGAATCGAACCTTCGAGGTACACCCGGCGCTCGGCGCGTGGAGGTAACCGCAACTGGCAAGGTCGTGCGCGATCTAGCGACGCGCGAAGATGTTCCCGGCCTACCCATCAAGCTGACGATCAGTGGGCCGTTACAGGACTATGCTGCGCGCCGGCTCGGCCCGGAATCCGGAGCCGTTGTCGTCATGGATTGTCACACCGGCGACATCCTCTGCGCATCGTCGATGCCAAGCCTGGATCCAAACAGCTTCTCCGACGGCATTGGCCGAATTGAATGGAAGATGCTGTCCGACGATGACCACGTGCCATTGCGCAACAAGGTGCTTCGCGGGCTTTACCCCCCCGGATCGACGATAAAGCCGGCGGTCGCGCTCGCTTTCCTCGAGGCTGGGCTCGATCCAAATGAATCTGTGGGTTGCAGCGGCGGGCTTCGCGTCGGCAATCGCGTGTTCCACTGCTGGAACCGCCGTGGCCATGGCTCTGTCAACATGGCCAAGGCCATCTACCAAAGCTGCGACGTCTATTTCTACCATTTCGCCCAGCGGATCGGCATGGACCCCATTGCCATGATGGCGCGCAGGCTTGGCCTTGGGCATGAATTCGATCTTCCCGTACCGGGCCAATCGTATGGCACCGTCCCCGATCCGGCATGGAAGAAGCGTAAGTACGGCAAGGAATGGGCCGTATACGACACGGTGAATGCCACCATTGGCCAAGGCTATATGCTCGTGAACCCGTTGCAGCAGGCAGTCATGGCCGCGCGCATTGCCAGCGGTCGGGAATTGATGCCCCGATTGATGTTTGATTCCAAGGCACCCGAGGCACCATCGCTTGGTATCTCATCCGAGCATCTGGACTTTGTTCACAAAGCCATGAGTGACGTGGTCAACGGACCTGGCACCGCAGGCCGGGCGCGCTTGCCGATTCCGGATGTGCTCATGGGCGGAAAAACCGGTACAGCACAGGTGGTTGGCCTTCATATCTCAAGCGGAAAAAGCGGCCCGTGGAAGTATCGAGATCACGGCCATTTCATCTGTTTCGCGCCTTTTGACAAACCGCGCTACGCTTGCGCGGTGATCGTCGAGCACGGCGGCGGGTCTAGCGCAGCGTATCCCGTAGCTCGTGATGTGATGACCTATCTGTTTGACCCTGGGAAAGCGATGGACGCGCTTACCGAGATGGAAAAAGGCTGGGGCGGCACACCGCAGCAGCGGATGGCGGCGAAGTACAGCTTCTATGCTACAAAATACGGCACGACAGCACCGAAAGTCGAAAAGTCACCGGAAGCCGAGGTGGAGGCCGCGCAAGGGTCCCGCGAAGGCGCCCCCTCGCTGCCCATTGTCAATGCCGCCACTTCGCCCCGAGATGAACTGCGATGATCGGTTCCATTATTCCGGAACCCATCGCACGCCAGCCGTGGGGCGTGATCATTCCACTTTCGGCACTCGTATTGTTTGGCGGAAGTGTTCTTTATTCAGCCGCCGGCGGTGAACTAAGGCCCTGGGCACTTACACACGTCCTGCGCTACGTTGCGTTTCTGGCAATGGCCCTCGTCATCGCGCAATTCCCGCGTGAGTGGTTCAAGCAGTGGGCCTATCCTGTTTACGGCGTCATTCTCGCCCTACTTTTGGCGGTTGAGCTTCTTGGCGCTATCGGGGGCGGCAGCCAGCGATGGCTAAATCTGGGATTCATGCACCTTCAGCCATCGGAATTGATGAAGCCGGCCATCGTTCTTGTCTTGGCCCGGTTTTACGACAGCCTGCCGCCTACCATGACCACCAGTTGGCGCGGACTGGCTCCATCTGCCCTGCTTGTTGTAATGCCCGCTGCATTCGTGATGCTACAGCCTGATCTCGGCACCGCCCTCGCGATCTGTTTTGGCGGTTTCGTGGTCATGTTTCTGGCTGGCCTGCCGCTGCGTTGGTTTGTCGGAGGCGGATTGGCGACCGCCATCATCGCGCCCATCGCCTTCTTCACGCTGCTCCACGACTACCAGCGGCGGCGCGTAACGACCTTCCTTGATCCTGAGAGTGACCCGCTGGGCTCAGGTTATCACATCACCCAATCAAAGATTGCCATCGGATCGGGCGGCATCACCGGCAAGGGATTTGGCAACGGATCGCAGAGCCACCTTGAATACCTGCCTGAGGCGCACACAGACTTTGTATTTTCCACTATGGCGGAAGAATGGGGAATCATTGGCGGCGCGTTTATTTTCCTCGTCTTCTTCCTGATTCTGCTCTGGGGAATGAGCGCCGCGCGCAATAGCAACGGAGACCGCTTTGCCTCTCTGCTTGCCGGTGGGATGACCCTGACCATTTTCTTCTACATCTGCATCAATCTGATGATGGTGATGGGCCTGGCGCCGGTAGTCGGGATCCCCCTCCCCTTCATGAGTCACGGCGGTTCTTCAATGATGACGAACATGATCTGCATCGGCACGATCATGGCCACGCAAAACTGGCAGCGTCGTCCAAAGAGCCTCCCATAAAATTTTACTTCATCGCAAAATTTCCCCTTCCACTCATCAAAACAGCCGCTATAGGGGGCGCTCCCGAGCATACGGGAACGCCGAAATGGCAGTGTGGACGCATAGCTCAGTTGGTAGAGCAGCTGACTCTTAATCAGCGGGTCCTTGGTTCGAGCCCAAGTGCGTCCACCACATTTCCTAGTAAAGCCAAGCAGTTACGCAGAGTGCTAGTCGCTCTGAAACTGCTTGCGGTTTTCCCATAAGCAGATCGTAAGCAACTGCACGGGACATAAGCGCTCATCTGCAATGGCAGTGGCGCGAGCGCGACGAAGGGCGCTAGTTTCAGGCCTCAAGTGCCGGCAAAGGCGACATAGCAACCGACGATCACGACGACGCCGGCAAACAGCCGTTCCAGCACTCCCTTGCGTGCGGCCAGCCGTCGCCCAAGCGCGATTGCGGCAACCGAACCGCCGATACCGCCAACGATAAGCAGTGCAACGATGAACCAATTAACGTATCCCGAGGCAGCATAAGAGATCGCCGTCGTGAGACCGAGCGCGCTGACAACAACCAGCGATGTACCGACAGCAAAGGTCAGCGGCATTCCGGTTGCCATGATCAGCCCCGGCACGATCAGGAATCCTCCCCCGATACCGAAGAAGCCCGCGGCCAGCCCGACGACGAGACCGATCGGGATGAGCCGAGGCAGCAGCACTGCCGCGCTGTCGCGGGTCAGGCGGACGTCGGGTGCTTCGGCGATCCGGCGCTTGCGCAGCATCGACAGGCCGACACCGATCATCAATATGCCGAACAGCATCAGCAGCCGTTCGCCATCGAAGGCCTTGCCGATCTCTGCGCCGATTGCTGCGCCAACCACGCCCGCGATCGCGAAAACACCGGCACAGCGCCATTTGACCCGCCCGGCCCGCGCATGGCCGGCCAGACCGACCAACGCATTGGCGGCAACCGCGACCGCCGCCGTTCCAATCGCAGCATGGGGCGAATCCATGCCCACCACATAGACGAGCAAGGGGACGGCGAGGATGGACCCGCCGCCGCCGATCATCCCCAGCACGATGCCGATGATGCCGCCAGCGACGAGCGCGAGCAGGACTTCCACCAGCGTCATGGCCGCCTCAGGCTGCCGGGCCGGGGCGGTTCCATGGCATGATGCGCAGCAGCCGTGCCATGCCGCACCATCCCGTCGCCCCTGCCATCATCAGCCCGGCGCCGACAAAGGCGGACAGGCTGAACAAGGCCGGCGTTACAAGGAAACCGAGCAGGACGCCGGCCAGTACCAGCCCGCCAGCGATCAGCTGGACTTGCCGCATGAGTTCGAGGGGTTGCTTGCGATCGATGCTCGTAGGCAGTCCTGCGGACCGCCATGCATCAAGCCCGCCCCCAATGATGTGGCACGGCGCCCCGCCAGCAGCAGCAGCAAGCCCCGCCGCATTGGCCTGTGTCCGCATGCCCGAACGGCAATGAAACACCAGCGGGCCAGTAGGGACGTCGCCGATCCGCGCAAGCGGCACATTCACCGCGCCGGGGATCTTCTCGCGGGCATATTCGTCGGCATCGCGAATATCAACCAAGGTCGCCCCCTGCTGGATCAAGCGGCGCGCTTCGGCGGGAGGGATAGTCACAATCATCATGGCGTCAATCCTTGCAATAGAGTTGGTAAAGAGCGGCCATCAGCGCCTCGGTCCGCGGATCGGCGATCCGATACCAGAGCGTCTGGCTATCGCGGCGGAAGGAGACGAGGCCTTCATCGCGCATCCGTGCGAGGTGCTGCGAGCAGGCCGATTGCGAAAGCGCCACGTCGCGCGCGAGATCGCCCACTGTCATTTCGCCATGCTCAAGCAGCTTGCACAGCAACATCAGGCGACGGGCATTGCCGATCGCCTTGAGCAGATCGGCGACCGCGCTGGCCTTCGTCTCGAAGGTCGCGAGATCCATGGGAGAAATCAACATCAGCACAGCTCCATTAGCTATTGCTAATTTAGTAACTAATGATATATAGTCAAGCCCAATGGAGACCATGATGCCCATCCACCCGATTATCGAAGCGTTCCTTGACGAGCGTTCCAATACGATCAGCTATCTGGTCGCGGATCCCGTGACGGGTGCGGCGGCGGTGATCGACCCCGTGCTGGACTTCGACATGCCAAGCGGCGCTCCAGATACCCGGTCGGCCGATCGCATTCTCGCGGCCGCCGCCGAAAAGGGTTGGAAGATCGTCCTGGTTCTGGAAACCCACGCACATGCTGATCACCTTTCGGCCGCGCCCTATATCAAGGCACGGACTGGCGCGGCGATCGGCATTGGGGAGCATATCCGCGACGTGCAGAAGATCTTTCGCCCCGTCTTCGCGATGGACGACCTGAAGACTGATGGATCGGACTTTGACCGACTCTTCGCCGACGGGGAACGCTTCGCCATCGGCGATCTCGAGGTCGACGTGATGCATGTGCCAGGGCACACCCCCGCCGACGTTGCCTATCTGATCGGCAACGCCGCCTTTGTTGGCGATACATTGTTCATGCCGGATTATGGCACGGCGCGCGCCGACTTTCCGGGCGGCGATGCACGCACGCTCTACCGTTCCATCCAGCGCGTGCTGAGCCTGCCTGAAGACACCCGCCTGTTTCTGTGCCACGACTACAAGGCGCCGGGCCGAGATCATTACGCTTGGGAAACGAGCGTCGCCGAGCAACGCAAATCGAGCGTCCACGTCCATGACGGCGTTAGCGAAGACGCGTTCGTCGAAATGCGCGAGGCGCGCGACGCTACATTGTCGGTGCCCACGCTGCTACTGCCCTCGATCCAGGTGAACGTGCGCGCGGGCCGTTTCCCGGAAGCCGAAGCCAATGGCGTCCGCTACCTCAAAATCCCCGTGAAATTCGCCGTTAGCGCCAGCTAGCTCACGCCGCCAATAGCGTTCCAATGCATGTTGCGCTGCGCCGGCGTAAAATCAGCAGAACGTCATCGAGATTCGCTGTCGAGGCGCGCTTCGCTTCGCCGGTGGCATTATTGAGAAACATTCTGGCCGAACGCAGCGACAGCGGAATTTCCCAGCCCTGAGCGGTTCGCTTGGCGAACACGTTTTTCACGACGTAAAGAGCCTCAATTCGCCGACGCTCGTACTGAGTAAGAAGACGGCGATCCTCGGCTTGGGCCTTTTTTTCGATCTTCCGCTTATGCAGCCACTGCAGGGCGCTGCGCACGATGCCGGGGCGCATATTTATCAGCCCAACGTGTACAGACCACAAAATAAAAAGAAGGCATTCACGGCGTGTTTCTTCAGAAACCGCCAACCCCTGATGATCAAGAAGCTCCGTGACTTCCTTCTGGAGTAGGTTTGCTTGTTCATAGACTAAGGGCGGCATGGACCGCCACACGCGTATCAATTTCATGGTGCCTCCGGGGATCGCTGCTCGCGAGTCCGCCGCGGGTGGCGATATAACAAGCCAGCCCATCACTGCAATGGATGCCGACCAGAAAAAGCTGTCGAGGCCCTCGCGTCGCAGCGCCCCCTTTAGCCTCGGCCTATAATGCATAAATCCTAGTGCAATATAATGTCAGAACCGACTATCAACCCCTGCACATAATAACAAAGACATTTATAAATAGCATTAATTCAGATATTCTAACAACGGGATATGCCGGTAATCCTTGTGCGAAGTTGCCTTGGGGATCGTGCCCGACAACGCACTTGCGCGCCGTTTTCGGGACGAAGCCAGCATCGTAAACCAACGCATCGCCACTGAAGTGATGGAAGTGCAATTGATCACGGCTGGCCTACCACTGAGATTGAAGTAAGCGCGAGGCGGTTTTGCTCCAATCCAATTCCGCTGAAACCAACTGCCAGATGCAAGCGACCTTCGTTCGTCAGCCTGATTACCGGGACCCTGATGATCAACTGGCCGGGCAATACCACATTTTTTCCGACCTGCGGCAACTTCAAGGATTTAGTCGATCCACAGACCGTGCGCGCGGTGCCAATCCTCAAGCGAGACGTTCGGATACTCTTCAAAGCACTGGTCGTTTGGACCGATTCCTGGCTCTATCCATGATGCCTTCGATGACAGCATCATGTGGATGAACGACGGGGCCGCTGGAAGCTCGCTATCGATGGCCGAGGCGAAAGGATGCATTAGCTCGGGATACTCCGGGCTGAACACCCAAAGCGCACTGGCACACGCTGCGCAGAAATGCCGCTCGGCCGTGCTGTCGCGGCGTCCACCCCGGCCATCGTCCAACTCGGCGTGAAACACGGACGGATTGCCCTCGACTTTTAGCGTCCGTTTGTCGGCGTGAAGGTTGATCGCGAAACCGCTGCCGCCCGCGGTCTTTCTGCATATCGAGCAATAGCACCGCATAAACGGTACTGGCGCGTGGCTGTCGGCGGAAAAGCGAATCTTGCCGCAGCGGCACGACCCATTCAGCTTTAGCGGCATGGTCCGGTCCTTCTCTGCGCAAACTCTTAACCGGTGGGCGGGTTCCCCCACGCAAAAACGCCAATCGCGCGCTAATTAACCTCTGCGAGAGCTCCCGTTCGCTGAGATTTTTTGGATGTCACGGAAGGTCTAGGAGCATTAGGGTAAGTTGTTAAGGTCCTCGCAGGTGGCCATTCCAAGGTGCCGGTAGAATTTCCGAAGATCGCCGAACGCGTCATCCAGCCATCATGGCGGCGTGCTCGAATGAAAGTATAATGGCCATGACGCGTCGCAGGGTTAAGGTATTCTTTGACGGCGGCTGCCGTCCCAATCCCGGCCTGATGGAGGCCGCCGTGGTAGTCCGCGGCGTTGAATATATATTCGATGACCTAGGCGCAGGCGCGAGCAGCGACGCGGAATGGTTAGCCTTAATCCGCGCACTCGAACTGTCCCAATCCCTTGGGCTGCATGATGTTGAGTTGGTCGGTGATGCCCTCACGGTAATACGGCAAGCCAATAGTGCCCTGACGAAACGCCATGCCCTGCAATGGCATGCCGCTTCGTTCCTGACTTTGGCAAACAAGGTTCGCCCTGCCCGAATTCGTTGGATCAGGCGTGAGCAAAATCTGGCGGGCATCGCGCTGAACCGGCGGCATCCACGCTAGATCACCTGCTGGTGCCCCAAATGGAGACATTCGTGGTTTCTGAAACGAGACCCCAGTGCCGACATCGGCAGAATTTGTGATATGTGGCCAGCCGTGGAACCGATCCGTGACGCTTTGTACTATGACCAGCTTGCCCGCGTAGCGCGGCTGAAGGCTCACGCCAGTGATGATGCAGACCTAACTCGCCGACTTCGCGAGGCTGCGATAAAACACGAACGCAAGGCCCGGCAATTGCGGCGAAGTCTCGGCTAACGCCAACCTTCCAGTCACACATCGCGCCACGCATCCTGGAAGTTCCGCTTCGTGCAGCTCAATTGGTTACTGTGATCTAATCAGTTCCCTGCCGTTGCCCTATCTTGATCAGGCAGTGCACCAACAAATGGTGCATGCAGCATCGCGCTTCTTCAACGCCCGCTGGGATACCGATCGGACATCATCTGATTATTATTCAGAGGCAGTGATTACTGCTTGCACGATCCGCCCTCCGAAGTAAGGGCCAGATTACATTTCCTTGTAAATACAAGAGTTACGATACTGTGTTGATCAGGCATTTACGCGCGCGCCTGTCGCGCAGACGTTCGATGAACATCGAACCTGGGGCCTCCACTCTACCGAATTCGAACGCCTCGGAATCGCGGAGCGCCATTACACAATTTCTTTTCGTTGAGCACCCGCCGGAACCCGTCGATCTCTGCTTTGTACTGGGGTGCCCGACGCCGACGAATATGGACCCGGCGATCGCGTTGCACGCGCGCGGCTGGGCCCCTTTAATCATGATCTCTGGTCATGGCCCAGCGCCGCAAGCTGTGCCCGAAGCCATCCAGTTCCGGGATTATGCCCTGGCACGGGGTGTGCCTGAGGCCTCAATCAAGATTGAAACCGAAGCTACTAATACCCGCGAAAACTTCACCTTCTCCGCCCCCATCATCGAGCGGGAAATCGGATGGGAGCGTATTCGCAGCGTCGCGCTGGTGAGCAAGCCACATCATGCACGGCGGGCTCTCATGACGGCCCGGCGTCATTGGCCAGCGCATCTACGCTTCACGATGCAGCCTTCGTGGGAACCCGATGATCCTCCCGCCGGAACATGGTGGCAGACCGAAGGGGGCCGCGCCCACGTTCTGCGGGAACTCATCGCCATCGGCACCTACGCCCTAAAGGGCGACATCGGGGATTTTTGATGCTTCCGAAAAACGTTCATCTGATTGGAATAGGCGGCGCGGGTATGGCCAGCCTCGCTTACTATCTGCTGGCGTCCGGTCGGACGGTTTCCGGCAGTGATCGTGTCCACAGTGATATTATTGACCGCCTGACACAAGAAGGTGCGCGGATAATGCTGGGGCATGACGAGGCCCATATTGAAGGCGCGGAAATCGTCGTTGTGAGCGACGCGATTCCCACAGGCAATGTCGAGTTCGAATACGCACGGGTGCGCGGCGTTCCAGTGCTTCGTCGAGCAGAATGTCTCGACCGGCTGCGAGAAGGGCGTCGTGCGATCATGGTTGCAGGCTCGCACGGGAAATCCACGACGAGCGCCATGATCGCCTGCATATTGGATGAAGCTGATCTTGATCCCGGCTTCGTGCTTGGGGCCGATGTGCCTTGCCTGGACGGCCAGCGAGCCCGACCTGGCGGCAGCGACCTTTTCGTCGCCGAAGCCTGCGAGGCCTTTCGCAATCTGGATGCCCTGAGCCCTACCATTGCGGTCATCACCAATGTCGACGACGAACATGTCAATCATTATGCCTCACAAGCTGCGCTGGACGATGCCTTTGCCGCCTTCGCCAGACGAGCTTACACCGTCGTCGCATCTGGTGATGATCCTGGCCTCGCGCGCCTCGGCCTATCGGGCGATCAGGTCATCCGGTTCGGGCTACGGCCTGACTGCGCTGTGTCTGCGGAACCATGGCCCGCGCCCTTCGCGCCCTGTCTGGACGGGGTCCGCCTCGCTGCTATTCAACTGTCCCAGCCCGGCGACCATATGCGCCGCAATGCGCTGGCCGCCTTCGCAGCCTGTCATTCCTTGGGCGTTGCGCCTGACGTCATAGCTCGCGGTCTCGAGCGATTTACGGGCGTGGCGCGACGCTGGCAGGACCTCGGCAATGTGTCCGGAATTCGCATCATTGACGATTATGCGCATCACCCTGCCGAAATCACCGCGACGCTAAGCGCAGCCCGTGCGCAGGTGCCGGATAGCCGCCTCGTGGTGGCATTTCAGCCCTTGCTGCATTCTCGCGTGCAGCGATTGCACGATGACTTTGTCCAAAGCCTTGCCCTTGCCGA
>Ga0233380_1000278_pt1 | contig 28733 bp, 31 predicted proteins | sample ElkDunMinimDraft_9_FD_191541 | JGI IMG/M metagenome (GOLD analysis project Ga0233380, IMG submission 191541) | Fecal eukaryotic communites from dung pellets of Tule Elk in California, USA - Elk Dung F36 | ecosystem: Host-associated > Mammals > Digestive system > Large intestine > Fecal | place... | reverse complement strand
ATCTTAAACGGTTTAGGTATTGCAATTGTGTCAACATCTAAAGGTTTAATGACAGGTAAAAAAGCTAAACAGTTAAATGTTGGTGGTGAAGTAGTTTGTTACGTATACTAATAAAATAGACTAGCGAAATGTCAAGAATAGGTAAAAGTCCAATCACAATACCAGCTGGCGTAACTGTAGAAGTTAAAGATGCTGTTGTTGTAGTAAAAGGAAAATTAGGAGAGCTTTCACAGGCTTTTGATACAGTTACTGTGAAAGTAGAAGACGGACAAGTGATCGTTGAGCGTTCATCTGATTTAAAAGATGAAAGAGCAAAACACGGTTTATACAGAAGTTTAATCAGCAACATGATTGTTGGTGTATCTGAAGGGTTTACTAAACAGTTAGAATTAGTTGGAGTTGGATACCGTGCGTCAAATCAAGGACAAAAACTTGATTTAGCTTTAGGTTACTCTCACAACATTGTTTTAAACATTACTGACGAAGTAAAAGTTGAAACAGTTTCTGAAAAAGGTAAAAACCCTATCGTTAAATTATCATCGGCAGACAAACAATTGGTTGGTCAGGTAGCAGCAAAGATTCGTTCTTTCCGTAAACCAGAACCTTACAAAGGTAAAGGTATCAAGTTTGTTGGTGAAGTATTAAGAAGAAAAGCAGGTAAATCAGCTTAAAAATTAAGATCATGTCATTAAACAAATCTGAAAGAAGACAAAGAATTCAATACAGAATTAGAAAAACGGTTAGCGGTACTGCTGCTACACCACGTTTAGCTGTATTTAGAAGCAACAAGGAAATCTATGCACAAATCATAGATGATGTGAACGGTGTAACTTTAGCTGCGGCATCTTCAAGAGAAGCTGGTGTAACTAAAGGAACTAAAATTGAAACTGCTGCATCAGTTGGTAAACTAATTGCAGAGAAGGCTTTGAAAGCTGGCGTAGAAACTATCTCTTTTGACAGAGGTGGTAACTTATACCACGGTCGTGTTAAATCATTAGCAGAAGGCGCAAGAGAAGCTGGATTAAAATTCTAATTGTAGTTAGTTATGTATCAAAGTTATAAAAACGTAGAATATGTTAAACCAGCTGGTCTTGATTTAAAAGATCGTTTGGTTTCAGTTAATCGTGTTACTAAAGTAACTAAAGGGGGTAGAGCTTTTGGCTTTTCTGCTGTAGTTGTAGTAGGTGACGAAAACGGTGTAGTGGGTCATGGTTTAGGAAAATCTAAAGACGTTTCTGAAGCAATTGCTAAAGCAGTTGAAGATGCTAAGAAAAACTTAGTTCGTATTCCATTACAAGGAACTACCATTCCTCATGAACAAAAAGGTAAATTTGGTGGTGCTCGCGTATTTTTATTGCCAGCATCAGTAGGTACCGGAGTTATTGCGGGTGGTAACGTACGTGCAGTTCTAGAGGCTGTAGGTATTCACAATGTATTATCAAAATCTCAAGGTTCTTCTAACCCTCATAACGTTGTTAAAGCAACTTTCGATGCTTTATTAAACATGAGAAGTGCTGCTACTATTGCAAAACAAAGAGGAATTTCTTTAGAGAAAGTATTTAAATCTTAATTTTGAGTAGTATGTCAAAAATTAAAGTAAAACAAGTTAGAAGCAAAATCAATTGTCCAGAAAACCAAAAAAGAACATTAGAAGCTTTAGGTTTACATAAATTAGGACAAGTTGTTGAGCATGATAATACACCAACTATTGTAGGAATGGTAAAGAAAGTTCAACATTTAGTTTCTGTAGAAGAAATTAATTAATTTAATTGAATTATGAATTTAAGTAATTTACAACCGGCAAACGGTTCTGTACATAATCAAAACAAAAGAGTAGGTCGTGGTGAAGGTTCTGGTAAAGGTGGTACGTCTACACGTGGTCACAAAGGAGCTAAATCTCGTTCTGGTTATTCTAAGAAAATTGGTTTTGAAGGTGGACAGATGCCTTTACAGAGACGTGTTCCTAAATTTGGTTTTAAAAACATCAATAGAGTAGAGTATGTAGGTATTAATTTAGATACATTACAAACTTTAGTTGATAACGGAACAATTACTAATGCAATTGATTTTAATGCATTAGTTGAAAATAGAATAGTTTCTAAAAATAGCTTAGTTAAGATTTTGGGTAGAGGAGAGCTTAAGGCGAAATTAACAGTAACTGCTCATAAATTTACAGCAACAGCAAAAGCCGCTATTGAAGCAGCTGGTGGTGAAGTTGTATCTTTATAAAAATCTTTAACTACTTATGAAGAAGTTTTTTGAAACTTTAGCCAATATTTGGAATATCGAAGAACTTAAGAATAAAATCTTAATAACTTTAGGTATGTTACTTGTGTATCGTTTTGGTGCACAAGTAACCTTACCAGGTATTGATGCTACAAAATTACACGCTTTATCAGATCAAACTGATCAAGGAATAGGGTGGCTTATAAATGTATTTACAGGAGGTGCGTTCTCGCAGGCTTCTATTTTTGCATTGGGTATAATGCCTTATATCTCTGCTTCTATCGTAGTTCAGTTAATGGGTATAGCTGTGCCTTACCTACAGAAACTTCAAAACGATGGTGAAAGTGGTAGAAAGAAAATGAACCAAATTACAAGATGGTTAACTATTGGTATTACCTTAGTTCAAGGTCCAGGTTACATTTACAACTTGTATAAACAATTACCACCTGATGCATTTTTATTAGGCTTTGATTCTTTCTCTTTCTTATTCTCTTCAGTATTAATATTAACTACAGGAACAGTTTTTGCAATGTGGTTAGGTGAAAAGATTACTGATAAAGGTATTGGAAACGGTATTTCATTATTAATTATGGTTGGTATCATCGCTAAATTACCAATGGCATTCATGCAAGAGACACAGTCTCGTATGGTAGCAGGTAACGGTGGTCCAATGATGATTGTAATAGAAGTTATCATCTGGTTATTAATAATCATAGCTTGTATATTTTTAACAATGGCAGTTCGTAAAATCGCTGTACAATACGCTCGTAGAAGTGTAGCTGGTGAATACGACGCTGCATCTGTATCAGGAAACCGTCAGTGGATTCCTTTAAAGCTTAACGCTTCAGGTGTAATGCCAATTATCTTTGCACAAGCAATTATGTTTATACCACCAGTAATTGCTGGGTTATCCTCTTCAGACAGTGCGCAAACTGTAACCACAATGTTTAGTAACATATTTGGTTTAGAGTATAATTTAGTTTTTGCTTTGTTAATCATAATTTTTTCGTACTTTTACACCGCAATTACGGTACCTACCAATAAAATGGCCGATGATTTAAAACGTAGTGGAGGTTTTATACCAGGAATTAAGCCTGGACAAGAAACTGCAAACTTCTTAGATCGCGTAATGTCGTTAATCACATTTCCAGGTTCGTTATTCCTCGCTGTGATCGCAGTTTTACCTGCAATCGCGGTATCTTTAATGGGAATTCAACAGGGTTGGGCAATGTTTTATGGTGGAACATCTTTATTAATTTTAGTAAGTGTTGCAATTGATACAATACAGCAAATTAATGCTTATTTGTTAAACAAGCAGTACGACGGATTAATGAAGAGTGGAAAAAATAGAAAAGCAATTGCTTAATATATGGCAAAACAATCAGCAATAGAACAAGACGGAGCGATTATTGAAGCATTATCAAATGCAATGTTCCGTGTAGAATTAGAGAACGGACATATTGTAATTGCTCATATTTCTGGAAAAATGCGTATGCATTACATCAAATTATTACCTGGTGATAAAGTGAAGTTAGAAATGAGCCCTTATGATTTGTCTAAAGCAAGAATTACTTATAGATATTAAAAAAAGCAATAAGCTATAAGCAGTAGGCAATAAGCAGTATGTTTATTCCTAAAGCCTAGAGCTTAAAGCCCAAAGCAAATTTACAATGAAAGTAAGAGCATCAGTTAAAAAAAGAAGTGCGGAATGCATTATTGTACGTAGAAAAGGAAGATTATACGTTATAAACAAAAAGAATCCTAGATTTAAACAAAGACAAGGATAATTATGGCAAGAATAGCAGGGGTAGATGTACCTAAAAATAAAAGAGGAATTATTGCTTTAACTTATATTTTCGGTGTAGGTTTAAGTAGATCAAAAGAGGTGTTGGCAAAAGCTAACGTTAATGAAGACAAAAAAGTTTCAGAATGGAACGATGAAGAAATCGGTGCTATTCGTGAAGCAATGTCTTATTACAAAATTGAAGGTGAATTACGTTCAGAAGTATCTTTAAACATTAAACGTTTAATGGATATCGGATGTCAACGTGGAATCCGTCATAGAGCTGGTCTTCCATTAAGAGGACAAAGAACTAAAAACAACTCTAGAACAAGAAAAGGTAAAAGAAAAACTGTTGCTAACAAGAAAAAAGCAACTAAATAATAAGTAGTATGGCTAAAGCAAATACAAAAAAACGTAAAGTTATAGTTGAATCTACTGGAGAAGCTCATATCAGCGCAACCTTCAATAACATCATCATTTCGTTAACAAACAAAAAAGGTGAAGTTATTTCTTGGTCGTCAGCAGGTAAAATGGGATTCCGTGGTTCTAAGAAAAACACTCCTTATGCAGCACAAATGGCAGCAGAAGATTGTGGTAAAGTAGCGTTAGAAGCTGGACTTAAAAAAGTGAAAGTTTACGTTAAAGGACCAGGAAATGGTAGAGAATCTGCAATTCGTTCTATCCACAACAGTGGTATCGAAGTAACAGAAATCATTGATATTACTCCAATTCCTCACAACGGATGTCGTCCTCCAAAAAGACGAAGAGTTTAATTTATATTATAGTATAACCTAAGGTAGGAATAGATTATCGGAGGATAAGACCTGAATTCATAATCCCTACCTTTTTTATTTTTTTTAAAATGGCAAGATATACTGGTCCACAAACAAAAATTGCTCGTAAATTCGGAGAAGCAATCTTCGGAGATGATAAAGCATTCGAAAAAAGAAATTACCCGCCAGGGCAACACGGTTTAGCAAAAAAGAGAGGTAAAAAATCTGAATATGCTATCCAGTTAATGGAAAAACAAAAAGCTAAATACACGTACGGTGTTTTAGAAAAACAATTCCGTAACATGTTTAAAAAAGCATCTGCATCTAAAGGTGTAACAGGTGAGGTTTTAATCCAGTTATGTGAATCTCGTTTAGACAATGTTGTTTACAGAATGGGTATCGCCTCTTCTCGTCGTGCAGCACGTCAAATTGTTTCTCACAGACATATTACCGTTAACGGTGAATTAGTTAACATCCCTTCATACCAATTAAAAGCTGGAGATAAAGTAGCAGTTCGCGAAAAATCTAAATCATTAGAGGCTATCGAACGTTCATTATCTAATTCTAGCGCTGTTTACGAATGGATTACTTGGAATAATGATACTAAAGAGGGTACTTATGTAAGTGTTCCTGCTAGACTTCAAGTTCCAGAAAACATCAAAGAACAGTTAATCGTAGAGTTGTACAACAAATAATAATTGACATTCAGTCGAAACACACATGGCAATATTTAATTTTCAAAAGCCCGATAAAGTTATCATGATTGATTCAACAGATTTTAAAGGGAAATTCGAATTTCGTCCTTTAGAACCTGGTTATGGATTAACCATTGGTAATGCACTAAGAAGAGTACTTCTGTCATCATTAGAAGGATATGCAATAACCTCGGTACGTATTGAAGGTGTTGAGCATGAGTTTTCTACTATTTCTGGTGTTGTTGAGGATGTAACAGAAATTATCTTAAACTTAAAACAGGTACGTTTTAAACGTCAAATTGAAGATATTGATAATGAATCTGTAAGCATTTCATTCACAGGAAAAGATCAATTAACAGCTGGCGATTTCCAAAAATATATCTCAGGATTCCAAGTTTTAAACCCTGATTTAGTAATCTGTAATCTTGACGGTAAAATTACCATTAACATGGAAATTTCTATCGAAAAAGGTAGAGGTTACGTACCTGCAGAAGAAAATAGAAAACCTAACGCACCTTTCGGAACAATTTATACAGACTCTATTTACACGCCTGTAAAAAATGTTAAGTATGCTATAGAAAACTATCGTGTAGAACAAAAAACCGATTATGAAAAATTAGTTTTTGATATCGTTACAGATGGATCTATTCATCCTAAAGATGCTTTAACAGAAGCTGCTAAAACGTTGATTCATCATTTTATGTTATTCTCTGATGAAAGAATCACTTTAGAGGCTGATGAAATCGCTCAAACTGAATCATACGATGAGGAATCATTGCACATGAGACAGCTTCTGAAAACCAAATTGGTAGATTTAGATCTTTCAGTAAGAGCATTAAATTGTTTAAAAGCGGCTGAAGTTGATACATTAGGCGATTTAGTTTCTTATAACAAAAACGATTTAATGAAATTTAGAAACTTCGGAAAGAAATCATTAACTGAATTAGAAGAACTAGTTCAAGTTAAAGGTTTAACTTTTGGAATGGATCTATCAAAATACAAATTAGATAAAGAATAAATTACTTCATATTTTGCTCTCCAAAGAGGATTGAAGCAAGATGAAGCTTAAAAAAACTACGTCATGAGACACGGAAAAAAAATAAATCACTTAAGTAGACAAGCAAGTCACAGAAAAGCGATGTTAGCTAATATGGCATGTTCTTTAATAGAACACAAACGTATTAACACTACAGTTGCTAAAGCTAAAGCATTAAAGCAATTTATTGAGCCTTTAGTAACTAAATGTAAAACAGACGACACACACAACCGTCGTATCGTTTTTTCTTACTTAAGAGACAAATACGCAGTTACAGAATTATTCAGAGAGGTTGCTCCTAAAGTTGGTGACCGTCCAGGTGGATATACTCGTATTATTAAATTAGGAAATCGTTTAGGTGATAATGCTGAAATGGCAATGATCGAATTAGTAGATTTCAACGAAATTTATAATGCTGGTAAAAAAGAAGTTAAAAAAGCTACAACTCGTAGAGGTAGAAAAAAAGCGGATACAGCTGAAACTACTCCTGCTCCTGCAGCTGAAACTTCTACTGAAGCTAAAGAAACTAATGAGTAATTTATCAACCATAAATTATTCTTTAATATTAAAAGGACAAACTTTTATAGTTTGTCCTTTTTTTTATACTTTTTTTTAAAGTATTTGTATTAATTTTGTACCCCGAAATAATCAACAATAATGAAATATACTTCTAAAGATAAAGCAATTGTACTTTTAAGCGATGGTACTATTTTTCATGGAAAATCTGTAGGAATTAAAGGAACAACAACGGGCGAAATCTGTTTTAACACAGGTGTTACGGGTTACCAAGAAATTTTTACCGACCCTTCATACTACGGGCAAATTATGTTATCAACCGTAGCGCATATCGGAAATTACGGTGTTCATAATGACGAAGTTGATTCAGACGGAATTAAAATTGCAGGCTTGGTTTGTAAAAACTTTAGTAAAGATTTTTCTCGACCTGATGCTGATGGATCTCTGTATGATTACTTTGAAAAGAAAAATCTAGTTGCTGTTTCTGATGTTGATACCCGTGCATTGGTAAGTTATATTCGAGATAACGGTGCTATGAATGCGGTGATTTCAACAGACGGAAAATCAATCGACGAATTAAAAGAGATTTTAGCAGCTGTTCCAGACATGAACGGTTTAGAGTTGGCTTCGGCAGTTTCTACAAAAGAACCTTATTTTTATGGCAATGAGAATGCAACATATAAAGTTGCAGCGTTAGATTTTGGTATTAAAACAAATATATTACGTTGTCTTGCGGCTCGTGATTGTTATGTAAAGGTGTATCCTTATAACGCTACTCTTGAAGATTTAAACAATTTTAATCCAGATGGATATTTCTTGTCTAACGGACCTGGAGATCCACAACCGTTAACGCAGGTTATTGAAACGGCAAAAGATATTATTGCAACAGATAAACCGGTTTTTGGTATTTGTTTGGGGCATCAAATCATTGCATTATCGCAGGGTGTAAACACGTATAAAATGTTTAATGGTCACCGCGGAATCAATCATCCTATTATGAATTCGGTTTCTGGAAAAGGCGAAATTACTTCTCAAAACCACGGTTTTGCTGTAGTACGTGAAGAAGTAGAGCAAAATGATAATTTAGAAATTACACATTACCATTTAAATGATAATACCGTTGCAGGTATCCGTTTAAAAGATAAGCAGGTGTTTTCGGTGCAATATCATCCGGAATCATCACCAGGACCAAACGATTCAAAATATTTGTTTGATGAGTTTGTTTCTTATATGAAAGAACAAAAAGGAGCTTAATAGTTCATAGTATAAAGAAAAACCCTTTCAGCAGTCAAATGCTGAAAGGGTTTTATTTTTAGCGATTTTTTAGTATTTTTAAGTTCCTTAAAATAAAATCGTTATGCTAACTTTAAATATTAAAACAAGATTTATATATGGTTGGTTTTCTTTAAGAAGTATAAAGTTATATGTAGATGATGTTTTGTTTACTAAATTTTTGGCACAAGGAACTTCAATTATTGAAATACCTGACGATGCGCAAAAACTTACTTTTGTATTAGGAAAGGTTTATCCTTATAAAACCAATATGTATGTTACAAAAGAAGACAGAAAACGGAAAGAAATTTTTATGGGCTTACATCTTAATCATAGAAATTTACTGTTTTTTCTCTACGATAGTTTACGAACCGATTATTTGCGAAGTGTGAAACTAACCATACAAGAATACGCTTCATTTGAGAACGATATTTATCAGCAAGAATTTATTACATTAAAAGATAATAAAACATCAATCATAAGCTTACTTGTTTCTTTAGTTATTTTATTGTTTTCAGTAGTGCAACAAGAAAATGAATTAGCACCTTTGGCTTTTATGATTGGGCTTTCGTCAACAATAACTTCTTTGGTTTATTTTAAAGATCTACAAATAGAAAAGAGAACATATAAAACCAGAATACTTTCAACGATAGCACTATTTGTTTTAGCGGTTTTGTTTTTAGAAAATAGTTATGGTTTTCTACATTATATCATTCTAATGTTTACCATATTACTAACGTTATTTTTTATAGAAAACTTAAAAAGCAATCAAAATATAGATGTGAAAGAAGTGTAAAAAGCTTCTTTTTTTTTAAACATCAAATACTTACATTTGCACAACAAATTATACAACACAATTAAAATATTATGAGTACAATCGTAAAAATTCATGCACGCCAGATTTTAGATTCTCGCGGAAATCCAACGGTAGAAGTTGATGTAATTACAGAAAACGGCGTTTTAGGTCGTGCAGCAGTGCCATCGGGAGCGTCAACAGGTGAACACGAAGCAGTTGAGTTACGTGATGGCGGTAAGCAATGGATGGGTAAAGGCGTTTTAACAGCAGTAAAAAATGTTAATGAAGTAATTGCAGAAAACATTGTTGGTTTTAGTGTTTTTGAACAAAACGTAATCGATCAAACAATGATTGAATTAGACGGTACTCCAAATAAATCAAACCTTGGAGCAAATGCTATTTTAGGTGTTTCTTTGGCGGTTGCAAAAGCTGCAGCTAATGAATTAGGAATGCCATTGTATCGTTACGTTGGTGGTGTTTCTGCAAACACATTGCCTGTTCCAATGATGAATATCATTAACGGTGGATCGCATTCTGATGCGCCAATTGCATTTCAGGAATTTATGATTATGCCGGTTTCTGCCGCTAATTTTACCGAAGCAATGCAAATGGGAACAGAGATTTTTCATAATTTAAAGAAAGTTTTACACGACAGAAATTTATCTACAGCAGTTGGTGACGAAGGTGGTTTTGCTCCAAATTTAGCCGGCGGAACAGAAGATGCTTTGGATTCTATTAAATTAGCTGTTGAAAAAGCAGGTTATGTTTTTGGAAAAGATATTATGATTGCGTTAGATTGTGCTGCTTCTGAATTTTATGTAAACGGAAACTACGATTATACGAAATTTGAAGGCGAAACAGGAAAAATACGTACATCTGAAGAGCAAGCGAGTTATTTAGCTGAATTGTGCGAAAAATATCCAATTATATCAATCGAAGACGGAATGTATGAAGACGATTGGAGCGGTTGGAATTTATTAACACAAAAAGTGGGTAATAAAGTTCAATTAGTGGGCGATGATTTGTTTGTAACGAATGTTTCTCGTTTAGAGCGTGGAATCAGTGAGAACACAGCAAACTCGATCTTAATTAAAGTAAACCAAATTGGTACATTGAGTGAAACTATTGCTGCTGTAAACATGGCACATAATGCAGGTTACACATCTGTAATGAGCCACCGTTCGGGCGAAACAGAAGATAATACCATTGCAGATTTGGCTGTAGCATTAAACTGCGGACAAATTAAAACAGGCTCTGCTTCACGTTCTGATCGTATGAGTAAATACAATCAATTATTAAGAATTGAAGAAGAATTAGGCAGTGTGGCATACTATCCACAAAGCAAAGCCTTTAAGATAAAAAGATAATTTTCACCTACTATAAAAATGACGCGTTATGCGTCATTTTTGTTTTTTGTCCTTTTTTTTTTGGTATATCACAATAGATAGCGTCAAAAATTAAGAATATAAAAATATCATCTTAAATAATCAATAAATTAGGGGCAAGGTATCCTATCTCATTATGTATAAATAATAAGTATTTTCTATTATTAATAAGAATTATTTATATATTTATCCTTTACCAAGTGAAACATTTTTATTAAATTCGCTAACAAACAAATAAAAGATAAACTAAAAAATATATGTCAAAAACTGCAACTATAGCGATAGATGACAAAACGTTTGAATTTCCAGTAATTGTGGGAACAGAAAACGAAGTAGCTATCGATATTGAAAAGTTAAGAGCTTTAACAGGTGCCATTACTTTAGACCCTGGTTATAAAAATTCTGGTTCATGTAAAAGTGCTATTACTTTTTTAGATGGCGAAGAAGGAATTTTAAGATATCGTGGCTATTCTATTGAAGATTTAGCTGAAAACTCAAACTTTTTAGAAGTAGCTTATTTAGTTATTTTTGGAGAATTACCTACCACTAAGCAAATTGAAACTTTTGAAGCCGACATACGCAAGTATACTTTGGTGAATGAAGAAATGAAAGGAATCATTGACGGTTTTCCTAAACATGCACACCCAATGGGTATCTTAGCATCGTTAACTTGTTCGCTTACTGCTTTTAATCCTAAAGTTGTAAATGCAGATAGTAAAAGCGATATGTACGAGGCTGTTTGTAAAATCATGGGTAAATTCTTGGTTGTAGCTACGTGGACATACAGAAAAATCAACGGTTATCCGTTAAATTATTACGATAATACATTACCTTATGTAGAAAACTTTTTACAGTTAATGTTTAAATTACCTACTGGTCCTTACAAAGTAAACCCTGTGGTTTTAAATGCAATTGATAAATTGTTCATTTTACATGCAGATCACGAACAAAACTGTTCTACATCTACTGTAAGAATGGTAGGATCTTCTCATGCAGGTTTATTTGCATCGATTTCTGCGGGCGTTTCTGCACTTTGGGGGCCACTTCATGGTGGTGCAAACCAAGCGGTATTAGAAATGTTAGAAGAAATTCAGAAAGACGGTGGTGACGCAAACAAATATCTAGCAAAAGCAAAAGATAAAAACGATCCGTTCCGTTTAATGGGCTTTGGTCACCGTGTTTATAAAAATTTCGATCCACGTGCACGTATCATCAAGAAAGCGGCAGACGAAGTTTTAGCAGAATTAGGTGTAAACGATCCTATCTTAAAAATCGCTAAAGATTTAGAAGAAATGGCATTGAAAGACGAGTATTTCGTAGCACGTAACTTATATCCAAACGTAGATTTCTATTCAGGTATTATTTACCGTGCATTAGGAATTCCAACCGAAATGTTCACCGTAATGTTTGCAATTGGTCGTTTACCAGGATGGGTTGCTCAATGGAAAGAAATGCGCGAAAACAAAGAACCAATCGGTCGCCCACGTCAAGTTTATGTAGGGGAAGCATTGCGTCCGTTCAAAGAAATGTCAAACAGATAATCAATATCTGTCATTCACAATACAAAGCCAAATCAAACCGATTTGGCTTTTCTGTTTTTAATAGCAAAACAACAAAGAACTTCTTATATTTGCTAAAACCAACATTCAAGAAAATATGAAATTACATGTAACAGATGAAACTTCAAGGCTTAAGGCCGTAATACTTGGAACCGCTCAAAGTAATGGCCCAACACCAACAGTAGATGAAGCTTATGATCCAAAATCGTTAGAACATATCAAAGCAGGTACGTATCCGGTAGAAAAAGATATGATAAACGAAATGGAAGCTTTTAATCAGGTTTTTAATAAATATAATGTAAAAGTTTACAGACCAGAAATTATTGAAGATTACAATCAGATTTTTAGTCGCGATATTGGTTTTGTAATTGACGATGTTTTTATTAAAGCAAATATTTTGCCAGATCGTGAACGTGAATTAGAGGCAATTCAATATGTAATCAATGAAATGGATCAAACAAAGGTTGTTCGTCCGCCAGAAGAAGTTCATATCGAAGGTGGCGATGTAATGCTTTATAACGATCATATTTTTATAGGAACTTATAAAGGCAGCGATTATAAAGATTTCATTACCGCACGTACCAATATGGCAGGTGTACAGTTTATAAAAGATTTGTTTCCGCATAAAATTGTAAAGGAATTCGATTTGGTAAAATCTAAAATTGAACCTCGCGATAACGCCTTGCATTTAGACTGTTGCTTTCAGCCTGTAGGAGCAAATAAAGGAATTATCTATAAATCGGGCTTTCGCGAAGAAGCAGATTATATGTATCTGGTAAATCTTTTCGGCAGAGAAAATCTGTTCCATATCGAACGTGAAGAAATGTACCACATGAACTCGAATGTTTTTTCAATTGATAAAGACGTAGTGGTTTCCGAACGTAATTTTACCCGTTTAAACAACTGGTTACGCAATAAGGGATTCACGGTAGAAGAAATTCCGTATGCAGAAATTTCAAAACAAGAAGGTCTTTTACGTTGTTCCACTTTACCGTTAATTAGAGAATAAGTTATACGTTATAAGTTTTAGGTTAATCATGAGCAGTTATAAAGATTTAGATATTCACAAAATAAGTTTGTCTTTGTTTTATGAAGTACATCCAATGTCTTTAAAATTACCTAAATATGAACTATACGAATTAGGTAGCCAATTAAGAAGATCGTCTGATAGTATTGTAACAAATATTGTAGAAGGGTACGGACGAAGTGCTTATAAAGCAGAGTTTGTGAGATTCCTAACCTTTTCATGGGCAAGTTCTTTAGAAACAATTAATCATCTTGAAAAGATTAAGCATTTATACGGTAACTTATTTAGAGACGACTTGATTCAGAATTATGAAATTTTAAGTGCTAAAATTTATTCTTTTATTAAATACGTTGAAAATAATTGGAAATAGAAACATGTAATATCACAGAACATACAACTTAATACAAACAACATAGAACATAAAATATATGAGTCAGCAAGCAGCAAATACCGTATTAATGATTCGTCCGGTGCAATTCCGTATGAACGAACAAACGGCAGTAAATAATTATTATCAAAAGAAATTAGAAGGATTAACTCCGGCAAACGTAAACCAAAAAGCACAAGAAGAGTTTGATGGTTTTGTAGAGCGTTTGCGTTCGGTTGGTGTAAATGTGGTTGTGGTAGATGATACCAAAGAAACCGATACACCAGACAGTATCTTTCCTAACAATTGGGTTTCGTTCCATGAAAATGCCGAAGTAGTTTTGTACCCAATGTTTGCAGAAAACCGCAGATTAGAACGTCGTGAAGATATTTTGGATATTCTGGAAGACAAAGGTTTTAAAATAGCAGAAATAAACGATTATACATCGGCAGAAGAAGACGATGTTTTTTTAGAAGGAACCGGAAGCATGATTATCGATCGTGAAAATGCGAAAGTTTATGCAGCTTTATCGCCTCGTGCAGATGAAGAACTGATTATAGAGTTTTGTGAAGATAACGACATGCACCCAGTTATTTTTGAAGCATACCAAAAGGTTGATGGCAAACGTTTACCAATTTACCATACCAACGTTATGATGAGTATTGCCGAAACTTTTGCTGTTATTTGTGGCGATAGTATCGATGATAAACAAGAACGTAAATTGGTTGTAAATAGCTTGAAAGAAGACGGTAAAGAAATTATCTATATTACCGAAAACCAAGTAAATCATTTTGCAGGAAATATGTTGCAGGTTGAAGGAAAAGATGGACAATTATATATGGTAATGAGTACACAGGCTTATGAAATTTTAACCGATGTACAGATTAAAGCAATAGAAAAACATTGTGCTATTTTACACGCACCTCTTTACACCATTGAAGCTTGTGGCGGCGGAAGTGCCCGTTGCATGCTAGCGGAAGTGTTTTTACCACAGGAATAGCAACGAGGAGTCAAGCTGAATTTATTTAACTTCGTTCAGTTTGCAAGCTCGGGTAAGCTTCTCATTAGAAATTATCTTAATGAGATTCCGAAACAAGTTCGGAATGACATAAAGAAATCTATAAAAAACGCATTGAGAAATCAATGCGTTTTTAATTTAATATTTTAAAGATTCCTACGGAATGATAAGATTGTGTGTAACTGTTGTCCGCAAAGTTTGTCATGCTGAAAGCATCCTTTAAATCAATAGAAAAATTTTTCTTGAAGATCTGACTACAGTAAATCACTTGGTATTTTATAATGGGGATCTTCTGCAATATTCACTTTAATAATAGCCGATGCGTTTTCTAAAAGCTTTCGGCTGTCTTCGCTTAAATGCGTAAGAATCACTTTTTTGTTGCGTTCGCTATATTTTTTTGTCAATAAATCAACTGCTTCAATACCACTCATATCGGCAATTCTACTTTCCTTAAAAGAAATCATTATCGTTTCGGGATCATTTGCTAGATCAAACTTCTCGTTAAAATTTGCGATCGATCCAAAAAATAATGGTCCATATATTTCATAATGCTTAATTCCGTTTGCATCAATATATTTTCTGGCTCTGATACGTTTTGCACTTTCCCAGGCAAATACTAATGCTGATATTATAATTCCAACCAAAACGGCAACAGCCAAATTGTGATGTATAATGGTAATTCCAGCAACAATCACAGTTACTAAAATATCGGATTTAGGCATTTTAGTCATCTTCTTAAAAAATCCCCAGTTAAAAGTTGTAATAGCAACCATCATCATAACGCCCACCAAAGCAGCCATAGGGATTTGCTCTATAACCGGCGCAGCGACCAATATAATGAACAATATAGCCAAACTACTCACAATTGCCGATATACGTTTTCGCGCACCCGCATTTAAGTTTACAAATGTTTGGGCAATCATGGCGCAGCCACCCATTCCTGTGAAAAAACCGTTAGCAATATTGGCAATTCCCTGCGCTACCGATTCTTTATTAGCATTTCCACGCGTTTCGGTGACTTCGTCAACCAGCGTTAAGGTCAGTAAGCTTTCAAGCAAACCTACACCCGCCATAATCGCTGCGTACGGAAAAATAATTTCTAAAGTTTCAAAATTTAAAGGTATCTGTGGAATATGGAAAGGAGGAAAGCCTCCGCTGATCGATGCAATATCTTGCACTGTTTTTGTTTCGATTCCAAACAAATGAACCACACCAAAAACAATGGCAATGGCAATTAATGTTGTAGGTAACACTTTTGATATTTTTGGAATAAAGTACACCAATATTAAAGTTAAAGCTACCAAGCCACCCATTATGTAAAGCGATTCGCCTTGAAGCCATTGGGCAGTAATGCCTGACCCAGATTTAAACTGCTCTATTTGCGACATAAATATCACAACTGCCAAGCCGTTTAAAAATCCGTACATTACTGGCTGTGGAACCAAGCGTACAAACTTACCGAGTTTAAAAACTCCGACAACAACCTGAAATAGCCCTGCTAAAACAACTGCCGCAAAAAAATATTCTATTCCGTGAACGGCAATAAGCGAAATCATTACAATCACTGTAGCGCCAGCACCACCAGAAATCATTCCAGGCCTTCCGCCTAAAAAAGCAGTAATAATTCCCATGATAAACGCTCCGTACAATCCTGTTAAAGGTGGTAAACCTGCTACAATTGCAAATGATAACGATTCTGGTATCATGGTCATTGCAACCGTTAAACCAGCTAAAATTTCTATTCGGTACGTTTTTAAATCGAGTAGCATGCTCTTAATTATTTACAAGAAATTACTTAATTGCTGTAAATAAATACAATCTTAATTAAGTATATAACAAAAAGTTGTTGTTAATTTTTGCAAAGATATCTATTTACAAAAGAAGCATGATTATATCTTAAAAATAATAAGTAACGAATTTATTATATATTGAATACCAATTGCTAAAACTAAAAATCCAATAATTCTTGATATAGCTACAATTCCTGATGCTCCTAAAAGTTTAGAAATATAATTAGCGCTGCGTAAAACTAAAAAAACACTGATTGCAACACCCATAATTGCACCTACAATAATTAGTTTATTGGTTATTTCTGGGTAATCTTGATCCATGGCAATAAGTAATGACATAGATCCCGGACCAGCCATCATTGGTATAGCTAACGGTGTTAATGCAATATCACTTCGCTGTTGTGCGTCGTCAGTTACTTTTTTGTTTACTCCGCGGCGTTTGCTAAAAGTTCCAGATAAAAGTCCAAAGCCCGATGAACAAATTACTACACCACCGGCAATTCTTAAAACATCGATGCTAATACCAAAAAAATTTAAAATAATTTTACCTATTAAAAAAGAAATTACAAGAATAATAAAAACATTAATTGAAGCCCATAAGGCTGTTTTATTCTTAGTTTCTTTAGAATCGCCTTGGGTTAAACCTAAAAATATGGGTACCGATCCTAACGGATTTATAACAGAAAATAGGGCAGCAAATGTAATTAAGAATAAATCCATAGGTAGAAATAAGTTTTTTTTAAAGCTAAAAAATAATTTCAAATAAGGTTAGAAATAAATTGACTATTTTTATAAAAAAAATATGAACTATTCTTTTCTGGATCTGGTTTACGTTAAAGAAAATCATACGATTCAAGATGCGTTTAACGAATTAAAAGTTACAGCACAAAAAGCCGATGAATTGCAATTTACACGTTATTGGTTAGCAGAACATCATAATATGGAAGGTGTTGCAAGTAATGCTACATCAGTTTTAATGGGTTATGTGGCGGCAAATACTCACAAAATACGTGTGGGTTCTGGTGGTGTAATGTTACCAAATCACTCACCGTTAGCTATTGCCGAACAGTTTGGAACACTTGCCCAAATTTATCCAAATCGTGTTGATTTAGGTTTAGGTCGCGCACCGGGTACCGACGGGTTAACCGCGCAACACATGAATGAAAACTTTATGCAAAACGTTCATGAATTTCCTAAAAATGTGTCGGCAATTCAACAATATATTTCAACAGAAAATACAGAATCTAAGGTTCGTGCTTTTGTAGCAGAAGGTACAAACGTTCCTGTTTATATGTTGGGATCAAGTACCGATAGCGCTGTGTTGGCTGCTGCTTACGGTTTGCCTTACGCATTTGCATCTCACTTTGCTCCGCAACAATTAGGTGCTGCTTTTAAGTTTTATACCGATGAATTTCAGCCTAACGGAAAAATTTCAGCTCCGTATAAAATAGCTTGTGTTAATGTTATTATTGGTGAAACTACTGAGGATGCCAAATTAAGTGCCTCTTCTTTTTATAAAATGTTTTTAGGATTGATTCGCAACCAACGTTCTAAAATGAAACAACCCGATATGGCTTTTTATGATGATTGGTCTGTGGTAGAAGAAGCTCAGATAAGCCAAATGACCGCCGGAAGTTTTATTGGCGACGAAGAAAATGTGGCTCGAAATTTGAAACACTTTATCGAACGTTATCAAATAAACGAAATTATGATGTCGTGTCCAATATATTCCGTAGAAAAACGTTTGTATACTATGGAGAAGTTTGCTTCAATCATTTCTAAAATTTAAGATGAAAAAAATACTTATATCAATTAGTTGCGCTTTTGCAACATTAACGATTAATGCCAGTTCGCCAATTTCTTATGCGATAGAAGTTAGTGCTAAAAACCCATTGATTATTGTAAATGGTTACAAAATTCGTTTTGCCGATTATGCTAAAATAAAACCAGAGCATATTGAAAGTATTATTGAATTAGAACCAGAAGATGCTATTGAGGTTTTTGGTAAAAACGGTGAAAATGGTGCCATAATTATTAAATTGATTAGTAGTTTTAAAGGATTTTCTTTAGATGGAGCCAAAATTGATGATCGTATTATTGAAAAGGTTGCATTTTATGCTGAACAAGCCAAGTTAAAAGAACAAGCGCGTTTGGAAGCCGAAGCCAAAGCTAAGATAGAAGCCGAAGAAAAAGCTCGATTAGCGGCTGAATTAAAAGCAAAAAATGATGCCTTAGAAACATCCCGACTTGAAGCTGAAGAAAACGCAAAGTTAAGTGCTGCGGAAAAATTAAAAAAAGAAGCAGCAGATAAGGCACGCAAAGAGTTTGAAGAAAACCAGCGATTAGAAAACGAAAATAAAAATCGTGCAGAAACAGAAACAGAAGCCAAAGCCAAGCAAGAAGCCGATGAAAAAGCACGTTTAGCTGCAGAAGCCAAAGCAAAGCAAGAAGCCGATGAAAAAGCACGTTTAGATGCAGAAGCCAAAGCCAAGCAAGAAGCTGATGAAAAATCACGATTAGCTGCAGAAGCCAAAGCCAAGCAAGAAGCCGATGATAAATCGCGTTTAGCTGCAGAAGCTAAAGCAAAACAAGAAGCCGATGAAAAATCACGATTAGCTGCAGAAGCCAAAGCCAAGCAAGAAGCTGATGAAAAAGCACGATTAGCTGCAGAAGCCAAAGCAAAACAAGAAGCCGATGAAAAGGCACGTTTAGCAGCAGAAGCCAAAGCCAAAAAAGAAGCCGATGAAAAAGCACGTTTAGCAGCAGAAGCCAAAGCCAAACAAGAAGCCGATGAAAAAGCACGTTTAGCTGCAGAAGCCAAAGCGAAGCAAGAAGCCGATGAAAAAGCACGTTTAGCTGCAGAAGCCAAAGCCAAGCAAGAAGCCGATGAAAAAGCACGTTTAGCAGCAGAAGCCAAAGCTAAGCAAGAAGCCGAAGAAAAAGCACGTTTAGTTGCAGAAGCCAAAGCCAAAAAAGAAGCCGATGAAAAAGCACGTTTAGAAGCAGAAGTTAAAGCTAAAAAAGAAGCTGAAGAAAAAGCACGTTTAGAAGCCGAAGCAAAAAAACAACAAGCCTTAAAAGAGTTAGAGAATCAAAAAAACAAAGATGCTGCAAGTGTTGATTTTCTTAATAAATTAGAACAAGATTTTAAAAACAGCATCAATAATCCTAAAATAAAGAGAGTATTAATTGAGGGTAAAGAGGTTACCAAAAAAGAAGCCACGAAATTAAGTGTTTTCGATGTAGAAACATCTATTATCACTTACGATAAAGTTAATGGTGATGGTACTATTGAAATTAAACTTACAAAGAAATAAACTAAAAATCTAGCTTTTCTGCAATGCCATAATCACCAATAAAGCTTTGCAGAATCGCTACATCTTTATTAGTGTAAAACTTAGAATATCCCGTTTGCTTGTCTGTTTTAAGTAAATTAGCTTCGTTTAAAATTTTAAAAGTGTGCTTGGCAACAGCATCTCCAGAATCAATTACATGTATATGCTTTGGTAAAAATTTGTTTAAAATAGGCACTAAATAAGGGTAATGTGTACAACCCAATACCAAATAATCAATATCTTTTTCAATCATTGGATCTATGTAAGATCTCAATAACAATTCTAATTCCTCAGAATATAATTTACCATCTTCTATAAGCTGAACGATCCTAAATCCAATCTGGTTAATGAATTCAACGTTTGGGTATAAACTTTGAGCTTGTTCGTATTTTTTACTATTTAAGGTGCCTTGTGTAGCCAAAACCCCCACTTTACCTGTTTGGGTATGTGCTGCAGCTGGTTTAATAGCTGGTTCAATTCCAATAATGGGTACATTATAAGAATTTCTTAATTCTGTAATGGCATTTGTTGTAGCCGTATTACAAGCAACAATAATTACTTTTGCATTGTGGTTTAATAGCCATTCCACATTTTTTTTTGATAACTCAATAATTTCCTCTTTCGTTTTTTGTCCGTAAGGTGCATGTTTACTGTCGCCTATAAACAGTGTGTTTTCATTTGGAAGTAAATTATGCAGGGAACGCCAAATGGTAGTTCCGCCAATACCCGAATCAAATAAACCAATAGGTTGCGTGTTGTTCATAAAAACAAATTTAAAAAAAAACTACCTAAATTATTAGGTAGCTTTTATGATATTTTAAGGATTAAAAAAATTAATTAATTTTTAATTCTTTTTTTACATCTGCCATTAAATCTGGTCCATCTGCTAAGATAACGCCCGATCCAATACTAGAATCCATTACGTATTTGTGTCCTTTTGCACGTGCAACTTTGTGTATTGCTTGTTGAGCTTTTGTTAAAATTGGCTCAGACAAAGATAATTCCTTTTTACTCATTTCTTGTTGAGCATTTTGAACGAATAACTGGATACGTTGTTCCATATCTTGCATTTCTTTTCCACGAGTTTCGTTTACAGCATCACCTGCTGTAGGAGCTTCTGCTTGATATTTTTTTAATTTTGTTTGGAAATCAGTTTGCATTGTTTCCATTTCTTTTTGATATTTTGTTTGTAATTTTTCTAATTCTGTTTTTGCAGTTTTTGATTCTGGCATTGCAGGAATTAATTCTGAAACATTAATATGTGCAACCTCTTGTGCTTGTGCCGCAACATTAAAACCAACAATTGCAATTGCTACTAAAACCAGTTTTCTTAATTTTCTCATTTTCGATTTTTAATTTAATTCAACTTATAAAACCTTTGCGAAGGTACTTATTTTTTTTAATTATTATTTATTTTTCTTACGATCTTCAATCTCTTGTAAACGCTTTTTACGGTCTTCTTCCATTTTACGTTTACGTTCTTCTATCACTTTTTTGCGTTCTTCTAAAGCTTTAGCTTTTTTATCGGCAGCTTCTTTTCTACGCATTTCTTGTTGTGCTTTTATTTGTTGTGCACGCTCAGATGCAGGTGACGAAGTGTTGTTGTTATTTGTTTGTGTTGTGCTTTTACCCGCGTTTGTTCTGTTGTTTAAAGCATTTTGTCTTGCTTCTTCTTTAGCTAAACGCGCTTCTTCTTGTTTTTTAAGGATATCGGCTTTACGTTTTTCAAGCTCTTTAATTTTTTCTTCTCTAATACGTGCGGCTTCTGCTTTTGCTGCAGCTATTTTTTCTAACTGTTCGCGCTTGCGTTTATCTGCCGGAGACTCTTCTGGAGTAGAATTGTCGGTCACTGGCGTATTATTGCTTTGTGCTAATTGTTCTTTTTCTTCTTCAATTAAACGTTGGCGTTCTTCTAATTCATCGCGTTTACTGCGTTGGCGGTCTTTAACTTCGGCTTGGCGTTCTGCAATTTCAATTTGTTCAATTTCTTTTTTAGATAGTTTACTTTTGTTACGAGTTTGTTCTAACTTTCTAAGAACCTGATCCGAAATTTCGTCTGATGCATTCACATACAAAAGGGCTGCTTCGCTACTTGTTGATTTATCAATTACTGAAGAATACCTTTTTCTTTTAGCGATTTCTTCTACTATGGTTGATATTTGATCTTGTAATGGTTTTGCCAGATCTAATTTTTGTTTAAAGTACGATCCTTCTTTACCAAATTTTTCATGTTGAAATTCTAACAGTTCTTTTTCAATGATTTGAATGTCTTCTTCTTTTTCATCGATTAATTGCTGTGTTAGTAAAGGGCGTTCTACATTTAACTGATCTTTTAAATCTTTAATTTCCTTTTTTTTACGTTCAATTACCAGTTCCCATTCAACAGTTCGTTTCTTTAATTCTTTATTAGCTTCTTCGTACTCGGGCATTTTACTCATAATAAAATCTGAATCGATATAAGCAATTCGACCTTTTTGAGCATAACCTATAGTGCACAGGCAAATAAATAAAATAGAAACTAATTTTTTCATATATAACTGTTGTTCAAAATGTGTGCCATTAAAATTGCTGACCTAACACAAAGTGCGTTTGAAAACCACCTTTTTGGGTTGTACCTGGAACGTTATCAAATCCGTAACCAAAATCGATACCTAATAAACCAAACATTGGCATGTGTACACGAACACCAGCACCTGCCGCACGTTGTAGTTTAAACGGGTTGTAATTACTAAAACCTTCGTAAGCTGCACCAGCATCAACAAATGTTAAAACATACGCACTCATTTGTCCTTTTAATGCTATAGGATAACGTAATTCTAATGAGAATTTATTGTACACCGTACCACCAATTTCTCTTGTACGTTGTAATTCGTTGTCATATCGTGTTGGACTTAATGAATTATCGTTGTAACCACGTAAGGCAACATTCTCTCTTCCGTCCATGCTGTAATTCATCATTCCGCTCCCACCTAAATAAAAACGTTCAAAAGGTATAATGCCACGATCGTTATTATAAGCACCTAAAAACCCAAATTGTCCTTGTGTGCGTAAAACTAATTTACCAACAATGGATGTGTACCAATCTGCTTTAAAATTAATTTTATAATATTCTAACCAGTTAAATTTCTTTTGGTTTAATTTATCTTGATCTACCCTTCCGTCTCGGTAATCTGCAACAGGCAATCCTTTTTCATCTAAATACGAACCAATTGGAATATCTGCACCGGTAAGAGGGTTTGTTTGTACTGTTGTAGTTCGGTATTTATATTGTTCCATGTCTTCTAAATTCTTATAATCAACATTGTTGAATAATGAATAAGGAACAGTGAATTTACCAGATACACTTAAATAAGCACCCGATTGCGGATAAATAGCAGGCATAATTCCACCACGGTTATCACGCGAAAGTTCTATGGTATACGCTAAGTTTCTAGAAACACCATTGCGGAATGCAAAGAAGTTCGAGTAATAATTCTTTAAATCGTAATACTGAAAACTTAATGAGTGTGATAAAGTAAAGTTATCGTCTGGTACTAATAAACGTTTTGCCATACCAATCGTTGCCGTAGATATGTTTAAACCTTGACTTCGGTCTATATCTCTTGTTCTAAAATCGTATGATTTTTGACTGGTGTATGATAATGATCCAAATAAAGATACCGGACGGCGACCGCCTAACCATGGTTCAGAGAAACTTAAACTGTATGTTTGGAAATAGGTTGCGGCTTGTAAACGTAACGACATTTTTTGTGCATCACCCATTGGAAAGGGCGTGTAGGCATCTTTATTAAAAAGGTTTCGTGCCGAAAAGTTGTTGAACGATAATGCTAAAGTACCAATAAAGGTACCCCCACCGTAACCACCTTGTACTTCTACTTGCGATTGACCGTTTTCTACTACTTGGTATTCTAAATCTACCGTTCCGTCTATAGGATCCGGGTTTTTAACTTCAGGATTCAATGCCGTAGCATCAAAAATACCCATGCTTCCTAAACGGCGAACCGATTCTACAACATCTGCTTTTCTCCATTTTTGACCTGGAAGGGTACGTAATTCACGCAAAATAATGTAATCGTGCGTTTTATCGTTTCCAGAAACACTTATGTTGTTAAAACGTGCAATGGGTCCTTCTAATATTCTTACATCAAAATCTATGGTATCGTTGCGTGTAGCGGTTTCAACAAGATTAATTTGCGACCATAAAAACCCTGCGTTTTGGTACACGTTTTCAATATTTTCTGAATCTGGGTTGGTAATGTCTTTCACACGTTTTTCTAATAAAACACCGTTATAAACTTCACCTTTTTGCACACGTAAAACACGGTTGCGTAAGTAATTTTCTGGATATTCAGAGTTACCAATAAAACGAATGTCTCCAATATAGTATTTATTGCCTTCTTCTAAATCGATATTTATGGCAACGTTGTTCTTTTTAGGATCGTACGTTGCGGTTTCCGAAATAACACGTGCATCGCGATAGCCCTTTTCTTTGTAAGCATCAATGATGTTAACAAGGTCGGTTTTGTATTCGTTTTCAATAAACTTAGAAGGTTTAAAGATACGATATGGGTTTAAAGGGCTTTTTTTCTTAGTGTTCTTCATTGCTTTACGCAGCTTAGCATCGGTAAGTTGCGTGTTGCCGTTAAAGTCTATTTTAGATATACGAACTTTACTTCCTTTATCAATTGATATAATTAAGTCGGCCGTTTTTTTATCTTCAAGCAATTTTCTTTCAACGGTTACCTTTGTGTTGTAAAAACCATCTTTACGGTATTTATTGGTAAGATAGTTTTTAGTTGTAGATATAAGGTTGTCGTTAATGATTTTACCTTCGGTAATTTTTATTTTTTTGTCTTGTTTTCCAGTAGTTGTTGATGTTGCAGGAACAGCTAATTGTAAATCTTTAAGAATTTCTTCTTTTTTAGCTTTTTTAATACCAATTATTTCAACATTTTTTAAACGAGGTAGTTCGTTCAAATAGATTTCAAGGTTTAAAACATCGTCTTCTACAGATGATTCGTACACCTTAATGTCGCTAAAATAACCAGTTTTCCATAATTTTTTAATGGCATCCGAAATTTCTTCGCCTGGTAAATTAATTATTTGTCCTTTTTCTAAACCTGCATAGGTAAAGATAGTAAGTTCGTTAAAATTGTAGTTTCCTGTAACTTTAATTTTACCTAAACGGTATTGGCGTTGAACGTTAGGGTTTGTATCAGGAATTGTTGTTTCTTTTGTAGCATCACTTGAGTCGGTTTGTGTGGTTACCGGTTGCTCTTGAGCATTTGCCGCAGCAAAGCTTACTAATAATGGAAAAAGGTATTTTAATTTTTTGCGATGCATTATCTTAAAAATTACTTATTTAATTGTTCACTTGTTTTGCCGTATCTACGTTCGCGGTTTTGATAGGTTTCTAACGCACTTATAAGGTGGTCGTTTGAAAAATCGGGCCATAAAACATCGGTAAAATACAACTCGGCATAGGCTATTTGCCATAACAAAAAGTTGCTAATACGTTGTTCACCGCTTGTACGTATCAATAAATCTACGTCGGGCAAATTATGGGTGTAAAGATGCTTATTAATAACCGATTCGTCAATAGCATCAATTGAAATTATATTATTTTTAACTTTGTTACATAGTTCTTTGGTTGCTTCAAGTAGTTCATTTCTAGAGCCGTAGCTTAATGCAAGCGAAAGTGTTAAACGCGTGTTATTTTTGGTTTTCTCTAAAACTTCTGTTAATTCTTTACGAACAGATGCAGGTAAAAGGTCTAAATTACCTATTGCATTTAGTCTTATATTGTTTTCGTGTAATGATTTAATTTCTTTTCTTAAAGCTTTTACTAAAAGTTTCATTAGCATGTCTACTTCAAACTTAGGTCTGTTCCAGTTTTCGGTAGAAAAAGCGTATAAAGTTAAATAGGGAATACCTAAACGGGCACATTGTTCTACAGTTCGTTTTACTGCGGTGGCACCGTTTTCATGACCAATTGTTCTTAAAAACCCTTTTTGTTTTGCCCATCTGCCATTACCATCCATAATAATAGCAAGATGCTTGGGTAATTTTTCGGGTATAAGTGTAGTTTCTTTCATTTTATCTTGGAGCACAATAACAAGGGTTTTTACCAAAAGTGTACGAAATATTTATGCCAGAAAAAACATACCAATCTTTAGAGTTTGTGTTGCCAAACGCCACAATGTTTGTAGAGGGGCTTGCTGGGTTGCTTCCGTCTAAATTATCGGTAAAAGCATAACGCGCACCAACTTCGGCACTAATTACCAATTTTTTATTTATTAATGCTTTTAGGCCTAGGGTTACGGGTATGGCAAGTGCGTATTCGGTTTCTTTTTCTATTTGTTTATAGTATTCGTTAAAATACGTTTCTTTGTACGATATTCCTGCAATACCTGTATGTACATAAGGCGTAAAAGCAAACCAATCGTTATGTAAGTCAAATTCAAAAAAGTTGAATTCTAAACCTAGCATTAATTCGTTTATTTTATTTTCTGTTGAAAGATTCCGTGCTTGGCGTAAAGGCATGTCAGAATCGGCATCATTACCCGTTATAGGCATATAAGTATAATTTACCCGCCATGAATGTCTTGCACTTTTATTCCAACGATATTGAAAACCATAACCCATATCGGTAGGATTTATGTATTTGGTAGATCCAATGTCACCAATATAATTGGTTGCGCCAACAGTTACTCCAAGTTCATGAATCTGACTTTGAGCTGTTGTGCAAACACCTAAAATAGTTAATATGGTTAAAAGTTTTCTTTTCATTTTATGACTAATTTGCAAATATACTAATGTAAACGAATATATTTTATAATTATGATGTATTTTGTGAAATACTATTTAATTTCTTTTGTCTTCTCCCCACAATAATTTACTGCGCAGGGTTCGTAAAAAAGTTACCGACGGAAATTCTACCATATTTACCGTATGGTTGGCTAACGATATTTCTATTTCCGAATCGTTGCTTATTGCAGCGGTTTCCGAATCTAACGATAACAAAAACTGCGCTTCACGACTACTTACCTTCATTTTAATTTTACTGCGGTCGTTTATTATTAACGGTCGCGTGGTTAAATTATGCGGTGCAATGGGTGTTATTACCAAACAATTGCTGTCGGGTGTAATTATGGGTCCGCCACAACTTAAGTTGTACCCTGTGCTTCCTGTTGGTGTTGAAATAATGATTCCATCTGCCCAATAAGTTGCTAAATATTCGTTGTTAATGTATGCTTCTACTGTAATCATAGAAGTAGAGTTTTTACGTGTTACCGTAATTTCATTTAAAGCAAAATTCACATTAAATTTAGAAGTAGCTTCATCGGGATTGTTTAATTGCAGTATGGTTCTACGCGATAACGTATATTGGTTAGAAAATAAAAGCGGAATTAAAAAACCAATAGCTTCTTGTTGTACATTGGCTAAAAATCCTAATCGACCTGCATTAACACCAACAATAGGTATATTTTTGCTTTTTACAAAATTTGCTGCCCGTAACAAGGTGCCATCGCCGCCAATACTTACAAAAAATTGGGTATCGTCGTCAATATCGTTGTGTGACGAAAAAGTATCATACTCAAAATTTAAAACGTTGTTTTCTACCAAAAGTTTATAAAACTCTTTTTCAAAAATTACATGAGCATTGTGTGCTTTTATGGCACGCACTAATTTTTCGACTATTTCTTTATAGTTGGGTTTGTAATTTTGAGCGTAAATGGCAAACTTCATACCGTGTTAAATGTTTAAAAATTTATCTAAATAAGCGGAACGATCTTTTAATTCGTTTAAATAGGAATCTTGATTGTGTTCTGAAACAATCTCATATCCAAAACGACGAAATGCCTGAATTATTTCATTAATGTTTCCTGCCGATGTTTTTATAGTGATTTGTGCTGTTTGATTTTCTAACGATGATACAAAAACGCCTAATAGTTTACAATTGTTAGATTCTACAATTTGTGCAATTTCACTTATACTGTAATCTAAATAATGTTTTTGAACAACAATTGCCAAACCGGCATCTTTAATAAACGGGGTTTTGTTTAAAAACGGCAGTACATCATTATAATAGTAATAGCCAATATATTTGTTGTTGTCGTTTAAAACGGTTAAAACATTACAATCAAACTGTGCAAATTTTTCTAAAACTTCAAACCAACTAGCGTCTTTCCTAACAAAATAGGGTTGCAAAGCATACCGATAATCGCCTACGGATTTAGTTTTAGATGGAAGAATATCTAAAGCGGTAATAGATCCCATATAAACATCTTTATCAACCACAGGAAAATGGCTGTATGCTTCTTCTTCTATAAATTCCACAATGTCGTCAAATTTAGTTTCAAAAGTAAAAGGCTTGGGTTTGTGTTTAATAAGGTTTTGTATCAATTCCATAACTGTAAAATTCATTGCAAAATAATTAAAATAATCGGTTTTGTACTCAATTTACTTTGTATTTTTGTTGATAAATTAAATTTAGAATGACAAAATTATCTGTAAATATCAACAAAATTGCTACTTTACGTAATGCTCGTGGTGGTAATGTTCCCGATTTGTTAAAGGTAGCTGCCGATGTACAGCGATTTGGTGCGCAAGGTGTAACCATTCACCCGCGACCTGATGAAAGACATGTGCGTTATCAAGATGCGCGCGATTTGGTGTCTGTGGTACATACCGAATACAATATTGAAGGAAATCCGATGGATAATTTTATGAATTTGGTTTTAGAATGTAAACCTACACAGGTTACCTTGGTGCCCGATGCTGTTGACGCCATTACATCGAACGCTGGTTGGGATACCATAAAACATCAGTCTTATTTAAAAGAAGTGATTGCCGAATTCAAGCGCAACGGTATTAGAACTTCTATTTTTGTTGATCCGGTTTTAGGTATGATTGAAGGAGCAAAAGAAACCGGAACCGATCGTATTGAATTGTATACCGAAGCTTTTGCACACCAATATGGTTTAGGTAATTTAAACGCAATTGAACCTTACACCAAAGCTGCCGAATTGGCGAATGAGTTAGGTTTAGGAATTAACGCGGGACATGATTTAAGTTTAGATAATATCGAGTTTTTTAAACAGAATATTCCCGGTTTGTTAGAAGTTTCTATTGGGCACGCGTTAATATCCGAA
>Ga0233380_1000277_pt1 | contig 28931 bp, 27 predicted proteins | sample ElkDunMinimDraft_9_FD_191541 | JGI IMG/M metagenome (GOLD analysis project Ga0233380, IMG submission 191541) | Fecal eukaryotic communites from dung pellets of Tule Elk in California, USA - Elk Dung F36 | ecosystem: Host-associated > Mammals > Digestive system > Large intestine > Fecal | place... | reverse complement strand
TCTTAAAAATTTTATAGCAGGGTTCTTTTGAATAATTTCCTGAATTATCGAGTAAGAATTGTCTGAACTTCCATTGTCAACAACAATTAATTCTATATTTTTATAGGTTTGATTTAATACCGAATTTATTGCGTGTTCAACAAAAACCTCGTGATTAAAACAAATACAGATAACAGAAACAACAGGTACAAACATTCATTTTTTTATTTACAACAAATATATTGGAAAAAAATAAAATAGCACTGGTTACTTATTCTTTATCGGCTGGTGGATTAGAGCGGATAGTGGCAAATAGTACTTTTTTGTTCGAAAAAATGGGCTACGAAGTGCATTTATATGTGCTACAGTCTAAAATAGATTATCCGTTTACCGGAAAACTACACACATTTAACATTGATAATTTAAGTGTATTTTCTAAAATCAAAGCGTACCGTTCTATTCGTAACTCATTAAAAAACAATCAGTTTCAGTTAATTATCGATCATCGTTACCGATTAAATGGTTGGACAGAAATTATGTGGCAAAAGTTTATTTATAATAAGGAAACGGTACTAAATTACGTGCATAGTTCAAACATTTACAATTATTTATTTAGATCGATAAAATTCAATGAATTTTTATTTAAAAACCGACCTTTTATTTGTGTTTCAAGAGGGATTGAGCAACTTGTAGTTAAGGATTTTCCTTTATTAAAAACTACCACGATTTATAATTTTGTTGATGTTAAACTGTCTAAAACCCCTTTAAACGTATCTGAAAAATATATTTTGGCTATTGCACGAATGGATTTTGAAAATGTTAAGCAAATTGATGTTTTGCTAGAATGTTATGCTAAAAGTATTTTGCCGAAAAATGATATACGCTTGATTATTTTAGGAGACGGTATTCGATTAGAAGAAATGAAAATTTTAGCTAACAAATTAAATATTGCAGATTTTGTAGATTTCAAAGGTTTTCAACCAAATACTGAAAACTATTACAAAAACGCATTTTTTACGATACTAACCAGTAAATATGAAGGTTTACCAACAGTTTTGGTTGAATCTTTAACCATGAACACACCAGTAATTTCTTTTAATTGTGAAACGGGTCCTAATGAAATTATTATAGACAGATTCAATGGTTTATTGATTGAAAATCAAAATAAAACTAAAATGATCGATGGTATGAATGAGTTAGTTGGTAACGAAGAATTGTATCAATCATTAAAACAAAACGCTCAAAATTCTGTCGAACAATTTCAGCTTAAAGCTATTTGCAATCAGTGGGAACAATATCTTAATGATAAACTGTAAAATCTATTCCGTAATTGCGTAGTTTTCGTTTAACCATAAGTAATCCATTTAGTAAAAACGGAGGCAATTTTAATAAAAATCGCGTTTTAAAGTTCATATTTTTAGCATCTACATACATTAAATATTCGGTAGATTTCTCTTTTAAACCCAACATATAATAATGCAAACCATATTCAATTCTGTAAATATCTAAAAAAGCTTGTAGGCTTTTATTGTCTTTTTCAAACGATCTATATTGGTTTAAATCGGTTAGTTTATGGTATTTAGAATTGTCTTTTGATAAACTTTTATTGGCATTTATAAAATTATACATTAATGTAGTACTTGCTGTAATTGCAATTTTATGTTTTAAGGCAATTTTAATCCAATAATCTAAATCTTGATCACTTTTTAATGCAGGATCAAACCCACCAATTTCAGTAAAAATATCTTTATGAATGCAAACTGCCGACGTTAATGCAACTCGATTTATTAAACTACTTTTAAAAAAATCGGTTACATAACCTTCATAGTTTTCTTCAATATCAATAAAATTATTATTTATAAAGGTGTTTTTTGAAATTTGAGTAACATATCTGCCACAATACATTTTTGCTTCTGGAAATTTAGCTATTGTATCGTAAAAAACTTGTAAGTGGTTTGTTTTCCACAAATCGTCTGCGTCTAAAAAGCACAAATAATTCGCCTTAGCATGAGCCATTCCGGTATTTCGGGCAACAGAAACACCTTGATTTTTTTGATGAATAACTATTAAACGTTCATCTTTATATTCTTCAACAAATTTTATGCTATTATCGGTAGATCCATCATTAACAACAATAACTTCAAAATCGACAAAAGTTTGATTAAAAACACAATTTAATGTATTTTTAAGGTAGTTTTCTTTGTTATAAAGCGGAATTATTACTGAAAAAAAAGGTTTCATTTAAAGTTTACTAAAATATCCTAAACGGTAAATATCATAAATAAATAATGAAGGTTTGCTGCCTAATAGATTTTTTTTGAATTTAGTTTTGAACGATTTATAAAGCAGACTGATAATCCAAAGCAGATGCGTTTGCTTTAAAAGTTTGTAAATAGCAGTTAATTTTGAATAATCGGCTGGTAAATAGTTGTTTTCAAGTAAAAATTGTAATCCATTTAAAGAGTCATTGGTTTTTTGCAGAAAAACTTCACTGGTTTCAATTCCGTTATGAACCACTTGATTATTTATATGTTGTAACAATACTTTATTTTTCATTAAATCGTATGAAAACAATAAATCTTCGTATCGCAAATTTGGAATTTCTTCGTTAAATTTAACTTTAGCAAAAACATCTTTTTTAATTAAAAAATTCAGCGTTAAAAAAGAAACATATACATTTTCATTACGTTTTTCTGCAGATAAAGCTTCACGTTCATTTCCATAAATCCATCGTAGCAACTGATTGGTTTCAGGTTGATTTTCTTGATAAACAATTCCACCATAAACCACCTCATAATTAGAATTGTATTGTATAAAACTCAAATAATTTTTAATGAATTGTTTATTAATTAATCGAACATCTGCATCTAAAAACAATAAATTATTAAACGTTGCTTTTGTTGCAAGCAAATTTCTAATTGCACTTCTTCCAATATTTTGATTTAGAATCTGATATATACAATTACTTAAAGTGTTTGTTTTATTATTTTCTGTATGAAATTTTATCGAACAATCATCTAAAACTATAATTTCAAATACTATTTTTTGTTGAATACATTGCTCGTGTAGCTCTTGTACCAACGGAAATATATTGTAATTATATGTAGGAATTAATATAGAAAGCATTTTATTTTTTTTGATAAAATCCGACTAAAAAATCGGAGTTATTTTCCTTTAAATAATCATCTTCCATTTTAAATAATTTATCTAAAATTTGCTGTTTTTCGTCGTTCAAATCAACAAAATGATAAGCGATATCTTTAAAAACACTCATTAAAATATTCCCGCCAAAAGATCGTTCTTCAATTACGTTAAAATAATTGTAAACGGTGTCTAAAATATTTGCTGACGAAACACTCTCTGATGGATCTGCCAAATAAACACGCAGCAAACCGTTACCATAAAACTTGTTTTTTGTTAAATTAGTTGCACCTCGTACCTTATATTTTTTTGGAATGATACTTAGTGCATTGTTAATAGCTTGGATTTGCTTCTGGGGAAATTGAAATCTGTTTGCACCAACATATTCGTTAATAAACAAGCATCCGTTATCTTTTAAAGTTGGAATTATTTTGTTTTTAAACAATTCGTCTAATGGCGAAAAATGATGAAGCGATGCGTGAAAAACAACCAAATCGTAATAATTATCTTTAAATGTGGTTTTGTAAATATCTTCGCACTTAAAATGAATGTTGTTTAATTGTTTTTCTTGTGCGATTTTTTGAGCTTTTTCTATGTTGTTTAAGCCTAGATCGACACATAAAATCTCACTGAAAATATTAGTGAAGCCTGCATAATAAATTTCATGCTGACAAGTGCCTGAACCTAGCGAAAGAACTTTTAAATCTTTTTTATCTTTTAAATGGTGGTTGATTAAATAATCTCGAAAATCGGTATTTTCATTGCCCGAAATCATTTTATTCCAACGTGTTTGTACTGCAGGAACATCCCACCAATTGGTGTTTTCTAATCGAAAAGTATTAAAAGCGCTACTGATTCTTGATTCTTTTTTAAAAGAAAACTTCGATGCAATAAAGCCAAAACCTCTTTGGTTAAGCTTGGTGTAAACATCAATAAAATCTTCTTTTGTAAGTAATCGAATCATTTTTTAAACTGTTTTCTGAACTACTTCAAAAACTTTACCTTCATCACATTTCAATGTTTTAGCAGGATATTTCAACAATAAAGCATAATCATGCGTAGCCATTAAAATAGTACGTCCGTTTTGGTTGATTTGCTGTAGAACTTCCATTACTTCAACACTTGTTTGCGGATCAAGATTTCCAGTTGGTTCATCGGCTAAAATCAACTCGGGATCATTTAACAAAGCACGTGCAATTGCCACACGTTGCTGCTCGCCACCCGAAATTTGATGTGGCATTTTACGAATATGTTGCAACATACCTACACGGTCTAAAACGTCTTCAATACGTGCATTCATATCCACTTCGTTTGTCCAACCGGTTGCTTTTAAAACGAACAATAAATTTTCGAAAATATTTCTATCTGGAAGTAACTTAAAATCCTGAAAAACAACACCTAATTTACGTCTTAAAAAAGGAATATCGCTTTGTTTTAACGTGCGTAAATCATAATCAACAATAACGCCTTCGCCTTGTTTCAAATCTAAATCGGCATAAAGCGTTTTCATTAAACTACTTTTACCAGAACCGGTTTTGCCAATTAAATAAATGAATTCACCTTTGTGAATATCAATATTAACATCGGCTAATATAGGCTCGGTATCTTGAAAAATGGTTGCGTTATGTAGTTTTAATATAGATGCTGACATGGATTTTTTTTGTAAAAATATCAAAAGTTATGCGTTAATAAAAATTCAATCTTAAAAAATGAAGTTTTAATTTTTTTACAATCTGTTTTTAGAAAAAGTAAAACCAATTTTAGCAGTCATATAATTATAATTGTTTATATACTTTTCCCAATTTGGATGCGTTTCTGTACGCATTTTATTAAATGTGTATTTTAAACCAAAAGTTACATACGCTCTGTTGCCAATTTTATGTTGATAATCAAGCCCTAATCCCAATCCGTCACTTTCTGCATTCAATTCTTTACCATAGCCTTTTGTGGTGTATTGTGAATTATCATAAGAAAGGTAAGGTTCAATTAAACTTTCTTCAGTTATTGGCTGATAATAGCTTAAATAGAAACCTGGTGTAAAAACAGTTGTTTTTTCAAAATGACCAAAAAAATCGTTACTTTTCACGTCCATTCTATGCAAATTTAAATGCAAACCAATTGTAAATCGGTTATAACTAAAAATTCCTAAACGCGCACCAATTGCCGGAAATGCTTCGGAATGTGCATCACCCATCATACTCTCATTAGGTGCTAAATTTGAAAACCCCAAAGTAAATTGAAACGTATTAACAAAATCAATATTCGATTTTTTTTCTTCTTGTGAATAACTTGATAACGATACCAATACGCACATTAATACAAATATCTTTTTCATAATTAATAATTTAAAGTACCTAAATTAACGTAATAATTACTAGTGTTGTATTGAGATATGTATCCGTAATACTTACTATTATAACCATTACTAATCTTTATGGCATAAATGTTTGTATTGATGTTTCGTGGTAAACTTGTATTAATTTTGCCTGAAGCATCGGTCTTTGTTTTTATAATGGTATGACCATCATCTGCATAGTCATTAGAATTATTAAAGGTTATTTCGCCAATAGTGCCCGAGCTAGGTGAAGCATTGTAAACAGGATATATACGTACTTCGGTATTTTGCAATGGTACGTTATTACGCATTACTTTGCCTTCAATAATAATTCGCTCGTCATTTTCGTAGTAATCTCTAGTACAATTTGAAAACAATAATGGTGTTAAAGCTAATAAAAGTAATTTTTTCATAAGTTATTTGTTAGTTCAAGTTTCATTGCGAAACAAACAATTTCGTCTAATTTAATATAAAAATAGATTTCTTTTTCATTTATTAAAGAATAAATTGCAGCTTTTTGGTTAAAGGTTACTTCTTTTAAGTAATTAATATCTATTGCTTTTATGAGATTCTTTTCAAGAATAGTTAATGGTAAACAATCTAAACACCATTCAATATATTTAACGTTGTTTACATGATTTAGTGCATCTAAATCTGAAAATACGACTTGATGATGACTGACTAATTCTGCGTTTTGTAAAAGATCAATCTTACCAAACTTCTTTAGAGTTGCTTTTTTTTCAGGATATTTCTCTAAATGATCGTGAGCAATTGCGATGGCTTCGGGTCTGCGTTTTTCGGTATTTAAAACCACCCAAAGACTATTTCCACCGATTATTTTTTCGCCGTTTAAAAAAACATCAAAATCGCGAATGGTTTTTATGTCCGCAAATGTTTCAATCCACGTTTCAATCTCAATAGTTTCGTGCCATTGTGGTAAATTTTCAATTTCGATACGCATGCTGCTCAAAACCCAAGCCTGATTATTTTGTTGCATATCAAAATAACTCATTCCGCCTAAATCTGAATGTTTTCCGGCAACTGCCTGCAATAAATTCATTAAATCGGTAATGCGAATTTTAGAATTTACAGCACATTTATCTATTGTTACGTGGCAAGAACCTTTGTATCTTGATGAAAACTTATCGGGTAAATTCATTTATATAGCTTAAAATATTTTTTAAAGGTGTTTGATACGAAAACCATTTGGTATCCTCATTGCGTTTAAACCAGGTAATTTGTCGTTTGGCAAATCGGCGGGTATTTTTCTTGATTTCTTCAACAGCATTGGTTAACGAAATTTTCTCATCAAAATAATCAAATAATTCTCGATAACCAACCGTTTGCAAGGCATTTAATTGTTGGTATTCCTTTAAATTGGCAACTTCAAGCAACAATCCGTTGTTTAACATTATATCTACACGTTTGTTAATTCTATCGTACATAACTTCGCGCGGAGCTTCTAAACCAATAACAATAGGAGTGAAGTTGCGCTTGTTTTTTTCTTGATTTAAAAACGATGAATAAGGTGCATTTGCCGCCATTGAAACTCCAATAAAACGTTTCATTCGCTGTTGATTTACTAAGGTTTGCGGATTGGTTGTCTTCAAAAAATCGAAATAAAAAGGATCTAACTGCTGTAATTTTTCCTGAAGATATTCAAATCCGTTTTCTTGGTAATTTTTATTAATTTCAGCTTTTATTTTATCTGAAACATCCGGAAAATCATCAAATCCTTTTAAAATGGCATCAACATATAAACCTGATCCGCCAACAACAATCTGAATATTATTCTTTAAGAACAATGCATCTAACAAAGGCAGTACTTCTTTTTCGTAATCGCCAACACTGTAATTTTCGGTGATTGATTTATTTTGAATAAAATGATGCGTTGCCTGTTTTAGTTCATCGGTTGATGGAACAGCAGTACCAATGGTCATTTCTTTATAAAACTGTCTACTATCACACGAAACAATATCGCAATTAAAATGTTTTGCTAGTTCAATAGATAACGCAGTTTTGCCAATAGCGGTTGGTCCAACAATTATGATTAGGTAATTATTCGTCGATTTTAACTTCTCCATCAATAAATTTTTCGCCACAATTGTAGCAGTAATTTGCATACTCGTTGTAAATAAAGGTTTTACAGCGCGGGCAGTTGTTTTTTACGTTTTTATTTTTTCTGTTTTTAGATAATTCGGCAGTAACAATTCCGGTAGGCACGGCGATAATTCCGTAACCCATAATCATGATAAACGATGCTATTGTTTTACCAATTGGTGTAATGGGGGCAATATCGCCATAACCAACAGTTGTCATAGTTACAATACACCAATAAATACTATTGGGAATATTGGTAAAACCGTTGTGACGACCTTCTATTACAAACATAATTGTACCTAAAATAACCGACATTACTAAGATAAAATACACAAAAACCACAATTTTGTTGGCACTTGCCTTTAATGATTCTTTTATGTGTGATGATTGATTTAAGACTGGAATTAAATCTAAAATAGCGAATAAACGTAATAATCGTAACGATCTAATTACAACTAAAGCTTCGGATCCTGGAAAGAAAAAGCTTAAATACATTGGTAAAAGCGACAGTAAATCTACAAAACCATAAAAACTAAAAATATAATTCAGCGGTTTTTTGTTGCTTATAATTCGCAAGATGTATTCAATAGTGAAAAATACGGTGATGATCCATTCGCTGATAACAAAAAAATCGTGATGAATTTTGTCATACCGCACCACACTTTGCATCATAATTAAAAGTACACTCAGCAAAATTACGGCAAGCAATAGTAAATCGAAGGTTTTTCCTGCAATTGTGCCCGATCCGTAAATTACTATGTAAATTTTCTGACGAAGTAATTCGTATTTAGATTTTATATGTTTCATTCCTAAAACGATATAATTTTATAGTCTTTCTTTGTGGAAAGATAATGCTTCACAGTATTCAGCACATCTTTTGTGTAAATAAGCGGAATTAAAATTTTACTTAAAACCTGTGCATTTAGGATCTGATAATTCAGATCGAAAAAACAAAATCCTTTAAAAATTCCGTTCTCAATAACAACCGCGCTTTTTTCGTTTAAGTTTCTCCCCTTTAAAACAATAATTAAATTGTTGAATTTATGTTGATTACCAATTATTAACGAACTAAAAAGTTCATTGTGCAAAGCAGTTGGATAGTTGATGTTTTCTGCAGATGATAGTGCGTTTTGAACTTCTTCTACAATTTCGTTTTCTTTGTACAAATCATTAATAAACTGCAAGGCGTTTTTTTGATTTTTAAAAGATTGAACCGCATTTTTACGACCATCGCTTTTATGAATTTTCAAGGTTTGGTAACCGTTCTCCAGTTTTTCTTGATAAACCGACCATAAAAAAGGCGATTTACGTTGCGTTGGGTTTAAAACTGGTTTGTTGTGTAACAATTCTTCGCGCTCTTTCAACAATGCGATTAATTCGTTTCCTGTTTCTTCAAAAGTTACGGTATAAACCTCTTTTTGAATACGTTTGGCAATTTTGGTATCGGCAGTAAAAATCTGATTTAACTTTTTACGGATATTATTGCTTTTCCCAATGAAAATAATGTTTCCTTTATCGTTATGAATGTAGAAAATTCCAATTGATGAAGGTATATTTTCTAAAATATCGAACAACTTCGGAGAAATTCCCTGATGAACTTCGTTCTTGATTTGCTGTTTTACAATTTGTTTGTCGATATCTTTATCTAACAACAACTTAAAAAGTTTAAGCGTAGCCATGGCATCACCGCTTGCTCTGTGTCTATCAGCGATTGGAATTCCTAAAGATCGAACCAGTTTACCTAAACTATATGCTTGCGCATCGGGCAACAAAATTTTTGACATTTCTACCGTACACAATGTTGATTTTTGAAATTTGTAACCTAATCGGTCAAATTCTAACTTCAAAATACGGTAATCAAACGGAGCGTTGTGGGCAACAATAATGCAGCCTTCGGTAATTTCAATGATGCGCTTGGCAACCTCAAAAAACTTTGGCGCCTGACGTAACATCGCATTATTTATTCCGGTAAGTTTAACAACAAACGGCTGAATTGGTATTTCGGGATTAACCAGACTTATAAACTGATCTACAATTTCAACACCGTCAAACTTATAAATAGCAATTTCGGTAATTCCTTCTTTATTAAATTGCCCGCCGGTGGTTTCTATATCTATTATTGCGTACATTCTTCAATGTCAATTTCAATTTCAAAAATCAATGACAATATTAAATACAATTTTTTAAAATTGAAATTTGCAATTGATATTGTAATTGCTATTGAAAAACTATTTTTTATTAATTATCATTTTCGAAGAAATTGCTATTAATTCTTCAACTTCGTTTAAAAAGCTAAAATACGAAAAATGTTAATGAAGTAGATAATTATGTTTAATCTGTTTCAAATTATTTCAGCTTTTTTTGATATTGCTTTTGATGTTGAATTGTAAGTATATAAAGCGTGCTTTCAATAAGTTCATAATACAATAAATAATTATGAATTACTTTTACAAAAACATTTTTAATGTCGGTTTTTCTGCCAGTTAGCGGAAATTGTTTTAAAAGATTTAATTGTTCAAATATTAAAGAGTTTAGCTTTATACCGAAAGATTTTGATTTATTGCGATTATTCCAATATTGAAGTATTTCTGTTAAATCATTTTTGGCTTTAATTGTCCAAACTATTTGCTCAACCATTTATTCATCTCATTTTCAACTTCGGTATGTGATAGAATTTCGCCATTTTTTACTTGATTTCTACCCTCTAAAACAGCTTTTTTTTCATCTTCGTTTGTGTAATACACAGTATCATCACTCTGAAATTGGAGTAACTGCAATAATTCTTTTAATTGAACCACATCGGTAATTTGAGTGATTTTATTAATTAGATTGAGTTTTAATTCGGCTGAATTCATAATACTTGTAATTTATTGATAGTAGTAAAGTTACGAAAAAATAATTTCAATTTATGTTACCTTCCTCCGAAAATCGAACTTCCAATTCTAACAATGGTACTTCCGCATTCAATGGCAATTTTATAATCGCCACTCATGCCCATAGAAAGTTGCTGAAAATGACAGTTTGGTAACTGATAAGGTTGTAAATAATCGAAAATATCTTTTAATGATTGAAATTCTTTTCGAATTACTTCAACATCTTCTGTAAAAGAAGCCATGCCCATTAATCCGATTATTTTTATATTTTCTAACACTTTAAATTCTTCAGAATGGATCAATTGTAACAATTCATCGTGAGCTAAACCAAATTTCGATTCTTCGGTTGCGATATAAACTTGTAACAAACAAGGAATCACGCGACGCCATTTTTTTGCGTTTCGATTAATTTCAACCAATAATTTTAAACTGTCAACACCATGAATTAAACTTACATAAGGTGCCATGTATTTTACCTTGTTGGTTTGTACGTGACCAATCATGTGCCATTGAATATCTTTGGGCATTTGTTCCCATTTTTCGGTCATTTCCTGAATTTTGTTTTCACCAAAAATTCGTTGTCCAGCATTATAAGCTTCCAACAAATCGGCAACAGGTTTTGTTTTAGAAACAGCAACCAAATGAACATGTTCAGGTAAAGTATTTTTTATATTTTGTAAGTTTTCAGCTATGCTCATTTTTTTAACCACAAAGTTTTTAAGTTTTTACACAAAGTTTTAAAGAATCGTTTATAATTATTTTAAATAGGTTTAACTTAAAATTCGTAAATAATTAAACCATTACGCAGTTTAGGTTCTATGTAAGTACTTTTTGGAGGCATGGTTAAATCGTTATCGGCAAGGGTTTTAATTTCGTTTACCGATGATGGATACAATATAAAACCAATTTTAAATTCACCATTATCTACTTTGTTAACCAGTTCCATAATATTTTTATTTCCCGGTATGTAACTAATTCTGTTATCGGTTCTTAAATCTTTAATGTTTAATAAAGGATTTAATATTAAATCGTACAGAATTTGAGCGTCTAAATTATCGCTTATCTGTTCTTTATCAGGAATATTCTTTAAAGTTAACGAATAAAACGATCCTTCCAAATACATACCAAACGTATATTTTTCTGTCGGTTTCCAATATTCGTGAACCTTTTCAACCGAGAATTTTTCATTTAGAATATTCAGAAATTCATCGGTTTCCATACCGTTTAAATCATGAATTAATCGGTTGTATTCGTTAATCTGTATCAGCTTTTCGCAAATTAAAAAGCTCATAAAATAATTCATATTATTGCTGGCATTCTTGCTGTTTTCTTTTAAAAGTAAATCTGAAGTAGCAGAACGATGATGTCCGTCGGCAATATATAAATTTGGAATTTCCTTAAAAGTCTGTTGTATAAAATTTAATTCTTCTTCAGAATCAATTTTCCAAAGTACATGTCGTTCACGATTGGTTGTTGAAAAATCATACAAAGGCGTTTGATTCATTTTTTTGGCAATCCATTGTTCCAATTCGTCACAATTTGGATACATCATTAAAACCGGTTCGGTATTAAACTTGGTTTCTTTAAAATAATCCTTTAAATTTTCAACGCGATATTTTAAGGTGTTTTCGTGTTTTTTAATCACATTGGTTTCGTAATCTTTCAACGAAGTTCCTGCTAAAATTCCAACGAAATTATTTTTTTTCGATTTGATCTGATACAGATACATTGCCGGATTTTCGTCCTTAATTAAAATTCCATCGCGCTTAAAATCCTGATACTTTGTTGCCACCATTTTATAACGACGCAATGGATCGATCTTTTCCTGATTGATAAATGCTAAATTAACAATATGAAGAAACGAAAATGGATTAAAATCGAGCCACGAAGCCAGTTCGGCTGCCGAATAATCATCGTACGGACGCGTAGTTACCAACGAAACTTTATCTGCCGCTGGGCGAACTGCTTTAAAAGGAATTATATCTGCCATTAAATAAAAACTTAATATAAACTAGGTAACGTTTTTTGTCATTCTTAGTTTGTTTAGGAATCTCATATCAAATATAAATAATGAGAAGCCGCACTTCGACTACGCTCAGTGACCAGTTCGGAATGACAAAACGTTTGAAATTAGTATGTATAAAGGTACTAAATGTATCTATTAAAAATGCATAAAGACAATTGAACAGCGTTCAATCGTCTTTAAAACTTTATTTTATATCAATTTACGAAAACATTTTTGCAACTTTCTCTGCTTTTTTGCTTTCAGAATAATCGTAAAAACCTTCTCCAGATTTTACGCCTAGTTTTCCTGCCATAACCATGTTTACTAATAATGGGCAAGGAGCGTATTTAGGATTTTTAAATCCGTCGTACATTACGTTTAAGATCGATAAACAAACATCTAAACCAATAAAATCGGCTAATTGTAATGGTCCCATTGGGTGTGCCATTCCTAATTTCATCACCGTATCAATTTCGCTAACACCGGCAACACCGTTGTACAATGTTTCGATAGATTCGTTAATCATTGGCATTAAAATACGGTTTGCTACGAAGCCTGGATAATCGTTTACTTCGGTTGGAGTTTTTCCTAAAGCAACAGATAAATCCATGATTTTTTTGGTAACTTCATCACTCGTGTTGTATCCACGAATAATTTCTACCAATTTCATAATAGGCACCGGATTCATAAAGTGCATACCAATTACGCGTTCCGGGTTTTTAACAACCGCTGCAATCTGCGTGATAGAAATAGAAGAAGTGTTTGATGCCAAAATAACATCTTCTCTACAAACTTCACTTAATTCTTTAAAGATGTTTAATTTTAGGTTGATGTTTTCTGTAGCAGCTTCAACAACTAAATCTACATTTACAACACCGTCTTTAACATCGGTATACGTAATAATATTTTCAATAGTAGCTTTTTTATCAGCTTCGGTAATTGATCCTTTCGCAATCATACGGTCTAAATTAGACACAATTGTGTTCATTCCGCGTTCTATTGCTTTGTCTGAAATATCAATTAAACAAACTTTAAATCCTTTTTGTGCAAATGTATGGGCAATTCCGTTACCCATTGTTCCTGCACCAATTACAGCTATATTTTTCATTTTTATGTTTTAATACGAATTTATGCGAATATACTTTTTTTAATTTATTTACCGAAACAATTAATGATTCTGTGCGCAATTCTTAATGCTTCTGTACCGTCTTCTAATGTTACAATTGGCGTGGTATTGTTGTTAATGGCATCGGCAAAAGTTTCCAATTCATCTAAAATGGCATTGTTGCTTTCTACCGAAGGATTATCGAAATAAATCTGTTTTTTAACGCCTTCTGCATTTTGAAGAATCAAATCGAAATCGCCCGGAACTTCTGGTGCATCTTTCATTTTTACAACTTCACAGATTTTATCAAGATAATCGACAGAAATATAGGCGTCTTTTTGGAAAAATCGAGCTTTACGCATATTTTTCATTGAAATTCTGCTTGATGTTACATTGGCAACACAACCGTTTTCAAACTCAATACGTGCATTGGCAATATCGGGTGAATCGCTAATTACGGCAGTTCCCGTTGCATGAATATTTTTAACCGGCGATTTTACAACGCTTAAAATGGCATCGATATCATGAATCATTAAATCTAAAACCACAGGAACATCGGTACCGCGCGGATTAAATTCTGCCAAACGGTGCGTTTCTATAAACATTGGGTTGTGAATTTTATCTTTCACCGCTTTAAATGCAGGATTAAATCGTTCCACATGACCAACTTGCCCTTTTACATTATATTCTTTTGCAAGTTCAATAATATGTTCGGCTTCTTCAACAGTGTTCGAAATTGGTTTTTCCAGAAAGATGTGTTTACCTGCTTTAACCGCCTCAACTGCACAATGATAATGCGAAAGGGTAGGTGTTACAATATCAACCACATCAACCGCTGAAATTAAATCGCTTATAGAATCGAATGATTTATACCCAAATTCTGCAGAAACTTTTTCGGCATTTTCTTTAGAGGGATCGTAAAAACCGACCAATTTGTATTTTAATGATTCATTTAACAATCGTAAATGGATTTTTCCTAAATGACCTGCGCCTAGTACGCCAATTTTTAACATAATGAATGTTTTTTGCAAAGTTAGAATATATTTGAAAACCGAAGTGTTTTATTAGCTGAAAGTTACACAACAGCTAAAAAAGATTCTATTGAAAAGCTTGTATTAACATTGAAATTATGTGTAATTTTGGACTGTAATGAAAGGATATTAAAACGTGAAAGATACTGCAAAACATCAAGGCTTACGAAACCAATTGGTAAAATTACTAGCACAAAAAGGCATTTACGACACCAATGTTTTAAATGCTATGAATGCGGTGCCACGCCATTTGTTTTTAGAATCGGGATTTCAAGATTTTGCGTATCAAGACACTGCTTTCCCAATTGGTGCCGGACAAACCATTTCACAACCTTACACCGTGGCTTTTCAATCGCAACTACTACAAGTTAAAACCGATGATAAAGTGTTGGAGATTGGCACGGGATCGGGTTATCAAACAGCAGTTTTGTGCAAAATGGGTGCGAAGGTTTTTACTATTGAACGTCAGAATGAATTATATCGAAAAACATCGGTTTTATTACCAAAATTAGGCTATCGACCGCGAGTTGTTTCGTTTGGTGACGGATACAAAGGTTTACCTAAAGACGCACCTTTTGACAGTATTATTGTTACTGCTGGTGCACCCTTTGTTCCACAACCATTATTGGCGCAGTTAAAAATAGGAGGCAGGCTGGTTATTCCTGTGGGAGATGATGTTCAGGTAATGACGTTGTTAATAAGAACATCGGAAACGCATTTTGAACAACATGAATTTGGCGATTTTAAGTTTGTACCTATGTTAGAGGATAAGAATAGGTAGTTTTTTATTGTAAATTAGTTTCTATTAAAACAATATTCCTTTTATCCCAAATCCTTATTTTCTACACTACATTCATTAATCTTAAACACTTAGTTATAAAACTATCACAATAAAATTTACATTCCATTGCAAAACATTGTTTTTAGATGTAAATTTGCACAGCAACACACAAAAAATATGAGTTCAGACAATTCTACAAATCGTTATGCACAACGCGGTGTATCTGCCCAAAAAGAAGATGTGCACAATGCTATTAAAAATATAGATAAAGGATTATTTCCTAAAGCTTTCTGTAAAATAGTTCCCGATTATTTAACAAATGATGAAGATTATTGTTTGATTATGCATGCCGATGGAGCAGGTACAAAATCGTCTTTGGCATATCTTTATTGGAAAGAAACCGGCGATTTATCTGTATGGAAAGGTATTGCACAAGATGCACTTATTATGAATATCGATGATTTGTTGTGTGTGGGTGCTACAGATAATATTATGTTATCATCTACAATTGGTAGAAACAAAAATCTGGTTCCAGGCGAAGTTATTTCGGCTATTATTAATGGAACGGAAGAATTAATCAATGAATTAAAAAAATTCGGGGTGACCATTCATTCTACGGGTGGCGAAACAGCTGATGTAGGTGATGTTGTTCGAACAATTATTGTAGATTCTACCGTTATGGCTCGAATGAAACGCAGTGATGTAATTGACAATGCCAATATTAAACCAGGTGATGTTATTGTTGGATTAGAATCTTTTGGTCAGGCAACTTACGAAAGTGAGTACAATGGCGGAATGGGAAGCAATGGTTTAACATCTGCACGACATGATGTTTTTGCACACTATTTGGCTGAAAATTATCCGGAAAGTTTTGATCCTTCCGTTCCAAAAGATTTGATTTATTCGGGTGCTAAAAAATTGACAGATGAAGTTGAAGGATCTCCAATAAACGCTGGTAAATTAGTACTTTCTGCAACTAGAACGTACGCACCAATTATAAAAGAAATTTTAGCAAAATACAATGCAAATGATGTTCACGGAATGGTTCACTGTTCTGGTGGCGCGCAAACAAAAATTTTGCATTTTGTAGATAATGTTCACGTAATTAAAGATAATTTGTTCGATGTTCCACCATTATTTAAATTGATACAAGAGCAATCGCAAACCGGTTGGAAAGAAATGTATCAGGTTTTTAACTGCGGACACAGAATGGAATTGTACGTTAAACCTGAAATTGCAGAAGAAATTATAGCTATTTCAAAATCGTTTAATGTAAACGCACAAATTGTTGGAAGGGTAGAAGCTTCTACTTCTAAAAAATTAACCATACAATCTAATTACGGAACGTTTGAATACTAATAATTTCAAGCTTATGGCAATTGATTACGGGGGAAAACGCACTGGAATTGCCGTGACAGACGAAATGCAGATCATTGCATCGGGATTGACAACTGTTGAAACAAAGAACATTTTTCCGTTTTTAGAAAATTATTTTAAAACAGAAAAAGTTTCAAAAATCATCGTTGGCGAACCAAAGCGTATGAATAATGAAGCATCTAGTATTGGAGCTGAAATTAATAAGTTCGTAGAAAAATTAGCAAAACTGTATCCGCAGATAGAAATTATCAGGCTAGATGAACGTTTTACCTCTAAAATCGCTTTTCAAACAATGATCGATAGCGGTTTAAAGAAAAAACAACGTCAAAATAAAGCGCTTGTAGATGAAATTGCAGCAACCATTTTACTGCAAGATTATATGAGCAGCAACAGATTTTAAAAGATAACGGAAGTTTAAAATAACAGATCATTTTAAAATGTCAACAAACAAAAATACAGAAAGCGATGCAGTATTAATTGGTGCAGGTATCATGAGCGCTACACTTGGATTGTTGCTAAAGGAATTAAATCCTAAGGCAACCATTGAAATTTTAGAGCGTTTAGACAGTGCTGCCCAAGAAAGTTCAGATGCTATGAACAATGCTGGTACGGGGCATGCGGCTTTCTGTGAACTAAATTATACTCCAGAGAAAAACGGAGTGGTTGATACAACCAAAGCACTGAATATTTGTGAGCAATTCGAAGAATCGCGCCAATTTTGGTCGTATTTGGTTAAAAAGAACATTATTCAAGCGCCTAAATCGTTTGTAAATACAGTTCCTCACATGAGTTTTGTGTGGGGCGAAGAAAATGTAACGTTTTTAAGGAACAGATTCCAAGCGTTGAAAAAACAGCCTTTGTTTGCTGCTATGGAATATAGTGAAGAAGCTGTAACCATTAAAAATTGGGCGCCTTTAATCATGGAAGGTCGCGACTCTAAAGATAAAGTAGCTGCTACGCACATGAATTTAGGTACCGATGTGAATTTTGGGGAATTAACCCGTCAAATGATCAAGCATCAGGTAAATCAAGATGGGGTGAATGTTTCGTTTCAGACTGAAGTGTACGATTTAAAGCGCACAAAAGACAATAAATGGAATGTTTTTGTAAAGGATTTAAAAACAGGACAAAAACGAACCATTACTACTAAATTTGTTTTTATTGGTGCTGGTGGCGCGTCTATTTTATTGTTAGAAAAATCGGGCATTCCTGAAGGAAAAGCCTACGGTGGTTTCCCTGTTTCTGGGCAATGGTTAGTTTGTGAAGACGAAAAGTTGGCAGAACAACATTTTGCTAAAGTGTACGGCTTGGCTTCGGTCGGAGCACCACCTATGTCGGTTCCGCATTTGGATACACGATATGTAAACGGTAAAAAATCATTGTTGTTTGGTCCGTATGCCGGATTTTCGACTAAATTCTTGAAAACAGGATCTTATTGGGATCTTTTTAAATCTATTTCTACAGGTAATATAGGTACTATGGTAGGCGCTGGTTTAGATAATATGGATTTAACCAAATACTTGATTTCCGAAGTAATGGCTTCAGAAGATAAAAAAGTTGAAGCCTTAAAAAAATACTTCCCTAATGCTAAAAAGCAAGATTGGCGTTTAGAAATTGCAGGTCAACGTGTACAAACCATGAAACGCAATAAAGAGGGTAAAGCCGAATTAGCTTTTGGAACGGAAGTGGTAAACGCTGCCGATGGTAGTTTGGCGGTATTGTTGGGTGCTTCGCCAGGTGCATCAACTACCGTAAACATTATGTTGAAATTAATTGCAAAATGTTTCCCTAACGAGTATAAATCAGCTGAATGGCAGGAAAAATTTAAAGAAATGATTCCTTCATTTGGATTGAAGTTAAACGATCACCCGGAATTATTAAATGAATTAAGAGCGGAAACTTCTAAAACGTTAGAATTGAAATATTAAAAGATAAATATCTCTGTAATTTACAGATTGGTGTCACTTCGAGTAGGTTTTTCGCAATGTCCCGATAGCTATCAGGATGAAGGAAAATTGTATCGAGAAGTTTAGTATTGAAAGTTCTCGACTTCGCTCGAACTGACGGAGGTTTAGTAAATTTCTATTGAGTTTAAAATTCACTGCTCGTTTTTCATTCCGTAGAAATCTAAAAATATGCATTCAGTATAAAAACTATAAATGATTATCGGGAAGATTACACCAAGTTTTAATTTTATCGGCAATGTCATGCTGAACTTGTTTAACTTCGTTCAGTTCGCAAGCTCGGGTCAGCATCTCACAAGATCAAATAAAGATGAGATTCCGTGTCAAGCACGGAATGACACGCAGTATATAGACAAAAAGTGCTTTCTATATTTAATTTATGACACATTCTCAATATTTTGGTACAAGGTTTCAGATAATCATTAAACTATATATAAATCATAAAAAAATAACGACCGATTAATTATCGGTCGTTATTTTTTTACAAATCACCACAATTTTATCATTATTCAAATCAGTCGTAAAAAAGACATACGAATCGCCACCGTCTTTTATTTTATGTTTTTTACGGATTTCTTCTACTTTTAAAGGAAAATTACGCGTGGTAACATTGGCTTTGGTATTTTCTAAATACTTAATGTCTTTTTTATTGTACGAAATAACTTGTTCTATTTTAAAACATCGTCCCGGAAAATCAACTAATTCATCCGAGGTATATAAATGCGAATGCTTGTGCAGTTTACTAACGTTAAATACTTGAGCCACTTGATTATAAGCACCTGTTTTTAAATAACTACTGAATGGTTCGTATAAATAGTTTAGTGGATTAGACATCTGTGAATCAATAGTATCATTTAAAGAAAAAGTATCATGATGAATAGTTCCATTGTTGGAAATATTGACAGCGATCAATTCTGGCTGATCAATAAAACCTTTTTGCAGAACAATTAAAAGCTCTTTCACCTCGTTATGCAAACCAATAGCGTAAATTGTTTTAACGTTGACTAATTCGTTTAAAATTGACGAAATATCAAGTAACGGAGCTACTTTAATTAGAATGTTATCCGATTTTTCAAATAAAAATTCTTGTAATTCAACTACGTTTGGCGTACAATCTTTCAAAAGAAAAACTTTCGTTTTTTTATCATCTCTTCGAGCAGGATCAATGTAAATCCAATCAAATTTTTCAGTTGATTGCTCAAGATGAGAAATACTGTCGCCAGATATGGTTTCAATATTATCAACATTCATCACCTTAAAATTATGTTGAACAATTGCCGATAAATCTCCTTGAAATTCGCAATGAACAACTTTTTTAAAACGCTTTGCAAAGTAATAATCATCTATTCCGAAACCACCTGTCAGGTCAATTAAGTTTACACCACTAATCAACGAAGCTTTAAATTCTGCTAAGGTTTCCGATGATGTTTGCTCAACCGATAACGTGCTGGGAAAAATAACATCTTCATTTAAAAACCACGTTGGTAATTTCTTTTCAGCTTTTTGTTTTGCTTGTATCTGATTTAAAATCCACGACCATTCGTAATCAGGAAACGGATTTTTCTTCAAAGCCAACGTGTTAATGTCTTGCTTTAAGTTTTTGTTTATAAACTCTTTTAAATCAGATGTTAATATCATAAAATTTAAACTAATTATTAGCTAAAACAAAAGTATGGCAACCAACTAGCGCCGCAGTTTCGGTTCGCAGACGAGTGTTTCCTAAAGCAACAGCCATATAGCCATTTACAAGTGCTTTGCTAATTTCATTTGTAGAAAAATCGCCTTCAGGACCAATCAGTAAAGTATAATTCTGTTCTGTTTTAATTCTGTCTTTTAATTCAACTTTCTCCGTTTCTTCACAATGCGCAATGAACTTTTGTCCAATGATTTCTTTCGATAAAAAATTGGTCAGTTTAATTGGTTCGTTTAAAATAGGCAGATACATTTGATTCGACTGTTTCATGGCGCTGATCAAAATCTTATCGAAACGTTCGGTCTTGATAATCTTTCGTTCAGAATGATCGCAAATGATCGGTGTAATTTCATCAACACCAATTTCGGCGGCTTTTTCTAAAAACCACTCGTAACGATCATTCATTTTTGTAGGTGCAACAACCATATGGATGCGAAAACTTCTTGGTTCGGTAAATTGTGATTCGTTTATTTTAACAACACATTTTTTTTCTGATGCTAAAATAACCTCACAAATAAATAAAAAACCTTTTCCGTTGGTAATGTGTAAAATAGAACCTTCTAACTTACGTAAAACTTTAACAATGTGTTTACTTTCTTCTTTATCAAAAACAAACTCATTTGTTTCATTGTCTATATCCGGAGCGTAAAATAACTGCATAATTAAAATTCTAATCTTGCTTTTGAAACTACTTCATCATCACTAAAAATTCCTAAGCGGAATTTATGATATCCAACAATACCAATCATTGCGGCATTATCGGTTGTATATTCAAATTTGGGTATAAATGTTTTCCAACCGTATTTGGTTTCGGTTTCTTTTAATGCTTTGCGAATGCCCGAATTTGCCGAAACACCGCCGCCAATTGCAATCTGGGTAATTCCGGTTTGTTCAACGGCAAGCTTAATTTTATCCATTAATATTTTAATGATGATGTTTTGCACAGAAGCACAAATATCGTCGATATTTTCTTTAATAAATTCCGGATTCTTTTGAACTTCTTTCTGAATAAAATACAGAATCTGCGTTTTTAATCCCGAAAAACTAAAATTCAATCCTTCAACTTTTGGTTTGGTAAATGTGTGAGCTTTAGGGTTTCCGTTTTGCGCATGCTTGTCAATTAAAGGACCACCGGGATATGGAAAACCTAATATTTTTGCAGTTTTATCATAAGCTTCACCAACAGCATCATCCGTCGTTTCCCCTAAAATTTCCATATCAACAAAAGAATTCACTTTCACAATCTGTGTATGTCCGCCACTAATTGTCATCGCTAAAAAAGGAAAGGTCGGCTTGTCAAATCCTTCTTCATCAATAAAATGAGCCAAAATATGTGCGTGCATGTGGTTTACGGCAATCAAAGGAATATCCAAAGCCATACTTAACGATTTTGCAAAAGAACCGCCAACCAGCAAAGATCCCATTAAACCCGGACCCTGTGTAAATGCAATAGCACTTAAATCGGTTTTTTGTATGCCGGCTTTTTGTAAAGCTACATCTACAACGGGCACAATATTTTGTTGATGCGCGCGTGAAGCCAATTCGGGAATTACACCGCCATACTGCTCGTGAATTTCCTGCTTTGCCACCACATTGCTCAACACTTTATCGTTGCATAATACGGCTGCGCCGGTATCGTCGCACGAACTTTCAATCGCCAAAATGTACTTTAATTGTTCCATTGTAAAAAATCGGTATAATTTATGTGTATAAAGTGTACTAAATACCGTATTAACTTACATAAATTAGTATTTTTGTTTCTTTAAATTAAAAAGCAAATTTAAAACAAATAAGGCTATCAAAAAACTTTTTAAAATACTGTTTGGGTTGCTGTTCGGCTTGGCGCTGGTTTTTATACTGGCAGCCGTAATCATTACCACACCTATAGTTCAGACAGAATTGGCGCATTATGCGACCACCAGAATTAACGAACAATTCAATATTCGAACGTCGATCGGGCAGGTTGCTGTGCAGTTGGACGGAAGTGTTCTGCTGAAAAAAGTACACGTCTTAGACGACCGAAACAACGATTTAGCCTACATTGACCGACTGTATACCGATATCACTGATTTTAAACAGCTAACAGAAGGGAAATTATTGTTTGGAAGTACCGAAATTCAGGATGTCAACTTTTTTATCCACAAATACAAAGGCGATACCTTAACCAATTTGGATAAGTTTATTGCTGTTTTCGATGACGGAAAACCAGGAAGCGGTAAGTTTTTAATGAAGATTGATCATTTGGATCTTACAAACGGAAGGTTTAAAATTACCGACGACAATACCGGAAATACGCCGATTGATTTTAAAGAAATGAACGGATCTGTAAACAAACTGTTGGTAAAAGGTCCGAATATCAATGCCGATATTACCAAGTTATCTTTAAAAGACAAACGCGGAATTTACATAAAAGATCTGGTTGCAGGCTTTTCTATGACCAAAACGGGCATGGATTTAAAACCGTTTGCGGTAGAAACCGAAGATTCATATATCAAAGGAAACATTGCCATGCGCTATGCCGAAGGCGATTTGAAATATTTTACCGAAAAGGTAAATCTGGCGGTCGATTTGAATAAATCTAAAGTAGCCACTAACGATTTAAAATATTTTTATAAGGAATTTGGTGCCGATAACGTGCTGTATCTAACCACAAAAGCAACAGGTACGTTGAACAATTTTAAGCTGGAAAACACACAGCTTTCTGATAAATTCGGATCTGAAATCATTGGAAATTTTGCCTTAAAAAATCTGTTTGTAAAGAAAAATCCGTTTCGTGTTGAAGCCAATCTGAATCGTTTGAACATTACGCGTTCTAATGCAGTTGCGTTGTTGCCGAATATTTTAGGAAATTCGTTGCCGGTTCAGTTAGAAAAATTAGGACTTTTAAATCTGCAAGGTTTTGTTGCTTATGAAGATTTTTATGTGGATGCCAATGTTGAAGCTACTACAAACCTTGGTTTTGCGAAAGCCGATGTAGAATTATGGAACGTAAATCAAAAGCAAAACGCAACGTATAAAGGCGATATCACGCTTGATAATTTTGATATCGGCGGATTAATCGAAAATGAAAAACTAGGCACTGCAACGTTAACGGCAAGTGTAGATGGTAAAAGTTTCGATCCGGAATATTTCAACACAATCATAAAAAGTCACGTTCACCAATTTACGTTCAACAACTATTCGTATAAGGATATTACGATCGACGGTAACCTGAAACTACCTGCGTATACTGGAACTTTGGTTAGTAACGACCCTAATGCTTTGCTGAATTTCAACGGAACTTTAGATCTTTCAAAAGATAAAACCGCAGTTAATTTTAAAGCAGATATTCAGCATTTAAATATGAATGCTTTGCAAATTGTAAAAGATTCATTGGGCGTTTTTAAAGGTCATTTTGAGTTGATGGGAACGGGCGAAAACCTGGATACGTTTGCAGGAACTGTTCTGGCGCAAAATGCAACCTACACCAATTCTAAAGAAACCTATACGTTCGAAAACCTTTTAATTAAATCTGAATTTAAAGAAAATAACATCCGTAGAATCGATATAGAATCAACCGATATTGTAAATGGTTATATACAAGGCAATTTTAAATACAATCAGCTAAAAGATATCGTAGAAAACTCGTTGGGAAGTTTGTACAAAAACTATTCGCCTAATAAAATTGCTACTAATCAATTTATAGAATATGAATTAGATATTCAAAATAAAATTGTTGATTTATTTGTTCCCAAGTTAGAAATTGCCGACGAAACTTCAATTTCCGGAAAAATTACAGCAGATAATGGTGAATTTGTTTTAATAATGAATACGCCTTATGTTAAGTATAGTGGCAATAAACTGACCAATATTCAGATTGATGTGAACAGTCTGCGCGAAAATCAAAATGCTTTCATAGCCATAGACACCATTGATTTAAAGGCTTACAAAGCCTACGATTTTGTTCTAAATAATGCCAAGAAAAACGATACCTTGTACGTTGATACGCAGTTTAAAGGTGGAACCGAAGCAACAGATAAGTATTATCTGAATTTTTATCATACCATTAATGAAGAAAATAAATCTGTAGTTGGAATCGAAAAATCAGAAATACAGTTTAAAGAATCGCTTTGGTTTTTAAATGAGTTTAATAATGATAAAAACCGAATCATTTTTAATAAAGAAATTAACGATTTTGTAATTGAAGACATTCAGCTTTCGCATACCGAACAGTTTGTTTTACTGAACGGAAGCATGCATGGTAAAAATTATAAGGATCTGAATCTGGAATTCGAAAATGTGGAATTAGATAAAATCACGCCCGATTTAACCAATTTAACCTTTGCCGGATTAATTAACGGAAACGTTTCGTTTGTACAAGAGAACAATGTTTTTAAACCGAAATCAAAGTTGAATGTTGAAAATTTAGAGATTAACGATGTATTGCTTGGTCTGTTTAATTTTGAAGTTGAAGGAGATGAATCGTTGCAAAATTTCAATGTTCGATCTAATATTGTGAATGATTTTACAGAAAACTTTTACATGAACGGATTAATTTCTGTAAGCAAAGGTCAAAGCCGTTTAAATCTAGATGCCGGTTTTAACAAATTCAACCTAAAAGCCATTGCACCGTTTTTATCATCAATAATGTCCGATGTTCGTGGCGATGCATCTGGTCGTGCTACCATTCAAGGAACACATAAAAATCCTGATATCGAAGGAAAATTGTATCTAACAAATGCCGGAATGCGTCCTGTTTTTACAGGTGTTGATTATTTGTTCGATGAAAATGCGCCGTTAGATGTTACCGAAAGTCAGTTCATTCTTAGAAACGTAAACATTACCGATTCTAAACACAAAACAAAAGGCTTGTTAAACGGAACAATATCGCACAACAAATTAAAAAATTGGAATATTGATGCAAAATTATCATCAAATAATTTATTAGCATTAGATATAGATTATAAAGAAGGAACACCTTATTACGGCACTGCTTTTATAGATGGATCTGCAACCATTAAAGGACCTGTAGAGAATTTGGTGGTAAATATTGAAGCGGAATCAAGAAAAGGAACAAACATTAAAATTCCTTTAGACGATGCCGGTGGTTTGGGCGATAATAATTTCGTTCATTTTTTATCACCACAAGAAAAGGCCAATCGCTTAAAAGGCATCGAAACTCCCGTAACAAACACTCGTTTTGGTGGTGTTCAGTTAAATTTTGAATTTTACATAACGCCCGATGCCGAAATTGAAATTCTGTTAGATCGCGAATCTGGTCACGGAATGAAAGGTAGTGGTGCTGGTTTTATTACTATGGAAATTAATACGCTTGGACGATTCAACATGTGGGGCGATTTTATGGTTTACAGTGGTGAATACAACTTTAAATACGGCGGAATCATTGATAAAAAACTCGATGTTGTTAAGTATGGAACCATTCGCTGGGATGGGGAACCATTAAATGCCATATTAGATTTAAAGGCGCTTTATAAAACACAATCTAATCCAGGGTTAATTATAGAAAGTTCACAAATTGATCGCAAAGTTGATACCGATGTATCTATAGTACTGCAAGGAAATTTAAGTAATCCCGAAATTGATTTCTTAATTGATTTTCCTAATGTAAGTTCAAGTATAAAATCAGAAATTGAATACAAACTTGCCGATAAAGATACACGCGAAACACAAGCGATGGCATTGCTGGCAACAGGCGGTTTTATCACAGCAACAACTGGCGGAAATGCAGTTTATGGAAGTTTGTTTGAACGTGCCAGTAGTTTGTTCGATGATTTATTTTCTGATGATGAAGGTAAATTCCGTGTTGGATTGAATTATTCACAAAGTGAACGAAATCCGTTTAGAGATGATACCGATGCCGCTCGTGTTGGTGTAACTTTTTCTACACAAATTAGCGATCGTATTCTGGTAAACAGTAAATTGGGGGTGCCAATTGGCGGTCGTGAAGAGAACGTTATTGTGGGTGATGTGGAAGTTCAGTTGCTTTTAAATGACGATGGTAGTTTACGTGCGCGTGTTTTTAATCGTGAAAATGATATAAACTATATTGGTGAAGGCATTGGTTACACACAAGGAATTGGTTTAACTTATGAAGTTGATTTTAATACGTTTAAAGAATTGCTAAAGAAAGTTTTGGTAAATGCAGACAAACGTTCAAAAGCTAAAAAAGAAAATAAAAATAATAGCAACAACAATTCTTCTGATGACGATTACGGTGTAGATTATTTAAAGTTTCAAGAAAAACGTAGAGAAGATAATTCAGAAAATCAAAAAGATAAGCCAGAACCTAAATAGATTCTGGCTTTTTCAATTTATTTTGTATCTTTAAAATATTAGGATTAGATATGAAATCAAATAAAATAAAAAAAATAGCCGTCTTAACTTCAGGTGGCGATGCTCCGGGAATGAACGCTGCAATCAGAGCAGTTGTACGTGCTTGTACCTATTATGAAGTTGCCTGTTACGGCGTTTTTCGTGGTTTTCAAGGATTGATAGAGAATGATTTAAAAGAAATGGGACCACGCGATGTAAAATACATTATTTCTAAAGGCGGAACCATTTTAAAATCAGCCCGATCTAAAGATTTCACAACTGCCGAAGGTAGAAAAAAAGCCTTTGAAACCATAAAATCAAATCAGATTGATGCCTTGATAATCATTGGTGGCGACGGTAGTTTTACTGGTGGAATGGTCTTTTCTAAAGAATTCAACATTCCCGTTATTGGTATTCCCGGCACAATTGACAATGATATTTACGGAACATCGCACACCGTTGGCTACGATACAGCTTTAAATACGGTGATTGATGCTGTTGATAAAATTCGAGATACAGCAACATCGCACAAACGTATTTTCTTTGTAGAAGTTATGGGGCGCGATGCCGGTTTTATTGCGTTGAATTCAGGTATTGGCGCAGGAGCAGAAGAAATTTTAATTCCAGAAGAAAATATTGGTTTACCAAAGTTGTTAGAGAAACTGAAAAGGAGTAAAGCTTCAGGAAAGTCGAGCTGTATTGTCATTGTTGCCGAAGGCGAAAAATCGGGTAGAAATGTATACGAATTAAGTGATTATGTAGAAGAACATTTGCCAGATTATGATGTACGTGTGTCCGTAATCGGTCATATTCAGCGCGGTGGTTCGCCAAGTTGTTTCGATCGCGTTTTGGCAAGCAGATCTGGTGTTGCAGCCGTAGAAGCGTTGCTGAAAGGAAAAGAAAACGCAATGATTGGTCTTCAAAACGATTTAATGGCGTACACTCCGTTGGAAAAAGCAGTGAAGGGCGAAGCGAAAATCGACGATGAATTAATAAGAATATCAGATATATTATCTATTTAAGTTATGGAAAAAGTAAAAATTGGAATAAACGGTTTTGGAAGAATAGGAAGATTGGTTTTACGCGAATCATTTGAACGTAACGATGTGGAAATTGTAGCAATAAACGATTTAATGGAAATTGATCAATTGGCTTATCTTTTAAAATACGATTCGGTTCACGGAACGTTTAAAAAGGAAATTTCTGTTGATGGATCTAATCTGATCATCGATGGAAAAAAAATAAGAGTTACAGCAGAAAAAGATCCGTCGTTATTAAAATGGGACGAAGTTGGTGTAGAAGTAGTGGCAGATTGTTCGGGTGTTTTTAAAACAATGGACAAAGCCGGTTTGCATTTGCAGGCAGGCGCGAAGAAAGTAGTAATTTCATCGCCGTCAGACGATATTCCAATGTTTGTAATGGGTGTTAACGATGAAAAAATCACGGCAAACGATACCGTTTTATCAAACGCATCATGTACCACAAACTGTCTGGCTCCGATTGCTAAAATATTAAACGATGAATTCGGCATTGTAGAAGGATTAATGACCACCGTTCACGCGGCAACAGCATCGCAATTGGTTGTAGACGGCACTTCAAAAAAAGATTTCCGTGGTGGTCGATCTGCTTTAAATAATATCATACCAGCAAGTACAGGTGCAGCAAAAGCGGTTACAAAAGTAATTCCTGAATTAGAAGGAAAATTGACAGGAATGGCATTTCGTATTCCAACACCAAACGTTTCTGTAGTAGATTTAACTGTGAAATTGGCAAAACCTACAACGTACGATAACCTGATGAACGTTTTTAAAAAAGCATCAGAAACTAATTATAAAGGAATTTTAGGTTTTACAAAAGAACCGGTTGTTTCTCAAGATTTTCTATCGGATACACGCACATCAATCATCGATTCCGATGCTGGAATTGCCTTAAATGATACCTTTTTTAAAATTGTATCGTGGTACGATAACGAATATGGTTATTCTGCCAAACTTTTAGACTTAATCGTTTATGTAAATAGTTTGAAAGCATAAATGCTACAAAATATATTGTAGCTTCTCTTAACAGTGTCAAAGCTTAAAACTTTGACACTGTTTTTTTATGTTCAACAATTCAACGATTCAACGATTCAACGATTCAACGATTCAACGATTCAACGATTCAACGATTCAACGATTCAACGATTCAACGATTCAACGATTCAACGATTCAACGATTCAACGATTCAACGATTCA